>Ga0209728_1000260_pt1 | contig 48565 bp, 60 predicted proteins | sample RifGroD1_FD_183997 | JGI IMG/M metagenome (GOLD analysis project Ga0209728, IMG submission 183997) | Groundwater microbial communities from Rifle, Colorado, USA - Groundwater D1 (SPAdes) (version 2) | ecosystem: Environmental > Aquatic > Deep subsurface > Groundwater | place: Rifle, Colorado... | reverse complement strand
GGAAGATGATGAAACTGTTGCCGACGTGTTTAACACTCTTTCTGAAAAACAGAAAACAGTGGTGTACGCGATGATCGGCCAAGCTCTCGACGGAAACGATAATCAAGATGACGAAGGAGACGATGATATGAAACAAAACGTATTCGACAAAGACAAAGAGAAGGATGTCCTTAGCCATTCCGATATGGAGGCTATCATTACAGACGCTAAACGATACGGCAGCCTGAAAGACGCTGTCCTAGCACACGGTATTGACAATATCGATTATCTATTCCCAGATGCGAAAAATGTTACTAACACTCCAATGTTTATTCAACGAGAAATGGGTTGGGTACAAAAAGTAATGGGTAACGTACACAATACCCCATTCTCCCGCATCAAGTCTATCTATGCCGATATCACGGAAGCCGATGCTCGCGCTAAAGGTTACATCAAAGGTAAACTAAAGGTTGAGGAAGTATTCTCCTTACTTAAGCGAAGCACAACCCCAACGACCATTTACAAGAAACAGAAACTCGATCGCGACGACGTCGTTGATATTACAGACTTCGATGTTGTTGCATGGTTGAAATCTGAAATGAGAGTTATGCTGGATGAGGAAATCGCTCGCGCAGTTCTTGTTGGGGACGGACGTCTGTCTTCTTCTGATGATAAAGTCAATGAGGGAAACATCCGACCAATTTGGACAGACGCCGATTTGTACACCATCAAAACTCCAGTTGAGCATGTCGCTAACGCTACTGCTGACCAAAAGGCCAAAGCATTCATTCGTGCGGCTGTTAAATCCAGAAAGAACTACAAAGGTTCAGGTTCGCCGACTCTATATGCTACCGAGGACATCCTCACCGATTGCTTGTTGATGGAAGATACAACCGGCCGTATAATTTATGACTCAGTCGATAAGTTGGCCACAGCGTTACGGGTTAAAGAAATCATCACGGTTCCTGTAATGGAATCATTATCTAGAACAGCAACTGATAGCAAAGTCTACACTCTTGCTGCGATCATTGTTAACCTGTCGGACTACAACGTCGGTGCCGATAAGGGTGGAGCTGTCAACATGTTCGACGACTTTGACATTGACTACAACGCCCAGAAGTATCTTATTGAAACACGTTGTTCTGGCGCACTAATCAAACCTTACGCTGCAATTGCATTGGAGTTCTTGGAAGTCACCGCTGGCTAAGTAGTAAGTTGATGAGTCTTTTGCATATAGCGTTATACAAAGAAGACTCATCACGCTTCTTACAGAAGGAGATTCAAAATGGCAAAATTCTATGGAGCGATCGGCTATGCAGAAACTAGCGAAACGGCACCGGGTGTGTGGGAGGAGGTTATAACAGAGCGAAATTACTCAGGAGACGTTGTAAAATTATCAAGACGCTGGCAGGCAGGAGAGAATCTGAATGATGATTTGACTATAAATAACGAGATCAGTATTGTAGCCGATCCATTTGCTTATCAGAATTTCCACACCATGCGATATATCAAATGGATGGGGGCTTCTTGGAAGATTACTAAAATCGATGTTCAGAGACCTCGTCTGATCTTATCAATAGGTAATGTATACAATGGGGTATCCATATGAATAATTGGATGAGGTATTATGATGCTTCCCCAGATGGTAAGATTAGATCTCTCGATAGAGAATACGTAGATTCTAGAGGTCATCGACGAAAAGTAATTGGAAGGGTTTTAAAAACGAGCGAGGATCGATATGGGTATGAAAAAGTAACTTTGAGATTTAATGGTAATTGTCTATACACAACGGTTGGTCGTCTTGTGGCCGAACAGAATATTCCAAACCCTAATGATCTACCACAAGTAAATCATAAAAATGAAAAAAAGTTAGACAACGTATCGGACAATTTGGAATGGTGCACCGCAAAATACAATTCGTTATATGGATCTAGACCAGAAAAGTTAGCTAAGGCGAGAAGGCGCCCAATAAAAGTCTATGATTACGAGCATAACGAAGAGTGTTTTGAAAGTATTAATGAGGCGGCAATTATCCTTTCGCTTAATCCTGTGAATATATCTGCGTGTTTAAACGGGAGACAAAGCCATACTCGTGGCTATACCGTTTGTTATGATGAGGAGGTGGTTATATAATGGCGAGCAGGGTCCAACTTCAAACACTCCTTGAGACTCTAATCGGCTCGTCTAACGTCTATTTTCAACCTCCTGAAACCGTCAAGTTGAGTTATCCTTGTGTCATTTATTCGCGCAGTCTTAACAAAACAAAATTCGCAAACGACAAACCGTATAACCATCAAGTCGGGTATACCGTAACGGTGGTTGACAAAAATCCTGATAGTTTACTTCCAGACAAAATCAAGTCTTTGCCTATGTGTGTATTTGATAGGCATTATACGTCTGATAATCTTAATCATGACGTATACAATCTTTATTATTAAGGGGGAAAAGAAATGGCTAAACTTATTTGGGATGCTTCTGGAGAACGTCTCTATGAAACCGGCGTAAAAAATGGAGTTCTCTATGTTATGGATAATACTGGCGCATATCCTTTAGGGGTCGCTTGGAATGGCTTAACAGCCGTCACCGAAAGTCCGTCTGGTGCGGAACCAACACCGATTTACGCCGACGACATCAAATATTTAAATCTCCTATCCGCTGAGGAGTTCGGTGCAACGATCGAAGCGTACACATATCCGGATGAATTTGCTGAGTGCGATGGCTCGGCAGAAATTGCCGTAGGTGTCTCGATAGGTCAGCAAGATCGTAAAACGTTTGGTCTAGCCTATAAGACTACCCTAGGTAATGACACCGAAGGGGCTGATCACGGTTACAAATTACATCTGGTTTATGGTTGTCTTGCTGCCCCTACAGAAAAGGCATATTCGACAATCAATGATTCTCCAGAAGCAATAACTTTCTCGTGGGAAGTGACCACCACGCCGGTCGCTGTCACTGGAAAGAGACCAACAGCATCTTTAACCATTGACTCAACGAAAGTCGATGCAATAAAACTCGCCGCACTTGAGGTAGTGCTATTTGGAGATACCGCTACCCCAGCAGAATTACCTCTGCCCGACGAAATTGCGACCATGTTCGCCGCTGGTTAATAGCTAAACAAATTTGTAGGCGGGGTTCTCTGAGATATGAGAGCTCCGTTTTCGTGTTTGGAAAGGGTGATTGTATGATAGCCCGAACAAAATTCAAATGTGTTAAGAACTCGATATCACGTGGAAGTTCCGATATCGCCTTACAAGCATCCATGTCGGTAAGTCCAGAAAATGATAAATTTTTCACACATATAGCGGCTGGTCAGATTACGTTTTATTCTGTTAATTCGGAGATGGCCAAAACGCTCGAAGTGAACAAAGAATACTATATCGATATAGTGCCAGTTAATTAAAATTTGAAGGGAGTTAAAAACCAAATGATGAAAAAAACCATTCCTTATGTCGACTTCGATGGTAACGAAAGAACCGAAGAGTTCTATTTCAATCTAACAAAAGCCGAGGTCATCGAGATGGAGATGTCTACGACCGGTGGTCTTGCTGCTATGCTCGAGAAAATTGTAGTATCTCAAGATACTAAGCGAATTATTGAGGTGTTTAAAGATTTAATCCTGAAATCTTACGGTGAGAAGTCTCCGGATGGTAAGCGATTTGTTAAAAATCAGGAATTACGAGATGCGTTCTCTCAGAACGAAGCCTACAGCGAATTATTCCTAGAATTGGCTACAAATCCAGAAGCTGCGGCCGCTTTTGTTAACGGTATCGTACCGTCAAGTCCTATTTCGATTAAGTAAGTTAATAGGGGAGGCCAGACGTATGCTCAACATTACAATATTAGCCACTGAACAATACGACGAAGTAAACGATAAGTTCTTCACATCTAAAGAACAAACATTATGCCTGGAGCATTCGCTGGTCTCCATTTCAAAATGGGAGTCAAAGTGGCTTAAACCGTTCTTATCAAAAGTAGAGAAAACGATAGAGGAAACTATCGATTACATAAGATGTATGACAATAACCAAAAACGTCGATTATGAGACATTTAATCTCATATCCAATGACAACATTAAACAAGTAAGAGATTACATAGAAGCCGCAATGACAGCTACAACTTTCCACAACGAAAATAAAACAACCAACCGAGAAATCATAACTGCTGAGATAATTTATTATTGGATGATATCGATGAATATTCCTTTTGAATGTCAAAAATGGCATCTTAATAGACTGTTAACACTTATAAACGTATGTGGTGTTAAGAATCAATCGCCAAAGAAGCGTGGTAAGAAAGAACTCATGAGTCGAAACGCGGCGTTAAACGCATCCCGTAGAGAATCGCTAGGTACAAAAGGATGATAAAAATACATCATCGTGGAAGTTTTAGACGATTAGAACGGATGCTTACACGAGCTCCAAAAATCAACTACACAGCAATTTTAGAAAGATACGGGCAAGAAGGTGTACGAGCCCTTGCTTTAAATACTCCGTTAGATTCTGGACTAACGGCAGTTTCGTGGAAATATGAAATTCATCGAGAAGGAACTTCTTTATCAATCATGTGGACTAATTCAAACGTTGTTAATGGCGTACCGATAGCGATTATAATTCAATACGGTCACGCAACACGAAATGGCGGTTACGTCCAAGGTAGGGATTATATAAACCCGGCATTACGGCATATATTTGATAAAATGGCAAACACGATGTGGGAGGAGGTAATTGGATAATGCATAGTGTCGATGAACGAGTTGTTGAATTACGACTCTATAATCAACAGTTTGAAAACGGGATTCGTTCAAGTGTAGCGTCTCTTAATAACTTGAAGGCCGGCCTCAACCTAGATGGCGCAACTAGAAGTTTATCGAATTTAGATAGAGCTGGAAAATCGTTTTCTCTAGCAGGTATAGCTGAAGGCGTTAATAATCTGTCCAATAAGTTCTCAACACTTGGTATTATCGGAATTACTGCCCTACAAAATATTACAAATTCAGCCATTAACACTGGCAAACAATTGATAGCTTCACTCACCATTAATCCAATAAAAACAGGATTAGAAGAATACGAAACAAAGATGAATGCCATCACCACGGTCTTAACCAACACTGCTAGTAAAGGTACAACTCTTGACGACGTTAACAAAGCACTCAACGAATTAAACATATATGCCGATAAAACCATTTACAACTTTGCCGAGATGACAAGAAATATAGGCACATTTACCGCTGCCGGTGTCGATCTCAAAACATCAACGACCTCAATCAAAGGTATAGCTAACCTTGCTGCTGGTTCAGGATCTAGTGCTCTACAAGCATCCACAGCCATGTATCAACTTTCCCAAGCTATAGCGTCCGGAGCAGTTAAACTCATGGATTGGAACTCGGTAGTTAATGCGGGAATGGGTGGAGAACTCTTTCAGAAAGCTTTGGAGAAAACAGCAAAAGAACTTGGTCACGGTCGAAACATGGCTATATCATTTAGAGAGTCGTTGGAATCCGGTTGGATAACCACCGAAGTATTAACTAAGACACTTGCTAAGTTTGCTGCGGACGAGTCTTTAATTAAAGCAGCGACACAAGTTAAAACTTTAACTCAACTACTCAGCACAATGAAGGAGTCGGTTCAATCTGGATGGGCTCAGACGTGGGAGCACGTCATAGGTGACAGAGAAGAAGCTGCTGGTTTCTTCACAGCCATTAATGACGGCTTTGGGGCTATCGCTGGAGCATCTGCCGAAGCAAGAAACGAGATGCTTGTTTTCTGGAAGGCTAACGACGGACGATACGCCATCATAGAGGCGCTATTCAACTCCTTTAAAGGGCTTAAAGAAATTTTAGACCCAATAGGTCAAGCCTTCAGTGACATTTTTCCACCAATGACGGGTGAAAGACTCGTTAAGATTTCCAAATCAATACGAGATTTATCAAGAAACTTCAAAATAGGAGACGAAACCGCCGCTAACATAAAGAGTACTTTCAAAGGTTTATTTGCCATTCTAGATATTGGTAAGCAAGCGTTGTTTGCGATCGCTGGCGGTCTTAGTTCGGTTATTCAATATTTAATTCCAGCAGGCGGAGGATTTCTTGCCATAACGGGTAGTATCGGAGAGTTTCTAACATCAATCGACAAGGCCATAAAATCTTCGGACTCGTTTAATGTGGCGATTCAGAAAATAGGAAATCTTATAAAACCCATAGCTGATGTTGTTAAAATGGCAATAGGCGGGATAGTTAACGCGTTTAAATCTCTTGGTGACATTGACACTGCTGGTCTTGATTCCTTCTCGGAGCACGTCGCCACGACGTTCAAACCATTTGAAAAGCTTGGTGAGATGGTTGACGCCGTATTTGCTGGTATATTAGTTGGACTTAAAGGCGTAGCTCCAACATTCTACAAAATAGCCGATATTATAGGTGGCGCGTTCTCAAAACTCGGAGCCAGTATTACCAGCGCAATTGACAACTCAGACTTCAATTCGATAGTCAACATGATAAACGGTGGCGTATTTACTGCTATTTTACTCGGATTAGGTAAGTTCGTAAAATCAATAACTTCAATAGCAGACGATGCTGGGGACTTTCTTGGTGGGATTACTGGGATTCTCAGTGGCGTTCGAGGTAGTCTCGAAGCATATCAATCGTCATTAAAAGCCGCGATCCTATTAAAAATAGCCATCGCTATTGGTATATTGGCGGTAGCGCTTGTAGCTATAGCATCGATTGACTCCAATAAACTCGCATCTTCTCTCGCCGCAATGACCACGATGTTCCTACAACTTTTTGGTGCGATGGCTTTATTTGAGAAGGTCTCTGGTGGTTTAGGATTCATGGTGATGGCTAGAATCACAACTGCAATGCTTGGTTTATCTGTAGCAATTCTTATTCTCGCTCATGCAATGACCGTCTTATCCAAGATAGATAAAGAAGGTATGCAACAAGGACTTACTGCTGTTGCAGCTTTAACTGGAATATTGTTGATCTCGGCGAAAGTTCTAAGTGGGATATCTGGCAGTCTAATAAGAGCTTCGATCGGGTTTATCATTTTCGGCACAGCAATACGAGTTCTTGTTTCTTCGGTAAAGAGTTTAAGCACTGTCGATAAAGCCGGTTTGACGAATGGACTCATCGGCGTTGGTGTATTGATGGCTGAACTAGCGCTATTTATGAAAGTCGCAGATCTAAGTGGTATGGGTGTGACCAAAAGCGTTGGGATTGTGGTTCTGGCTATAGCCATAAATGTATTGGGCGTTGCAGTTAAAAAGTTCAGCGAAATAGATACCGTAGCCCTTATCAAAGGATTACTTGGAGTCGGTGTTGTTCTAGCCGAAGTCGCCATATTTGTAAATCTTACTGGTAATGTTAAAAACGTTATTTCCACGGCATTATCGTTAACTATTCTTGGTGCGGCTATGATCATATTTGCGAAAGCCATTAGCAATATGGGTAAAATGTCATGGGATGAAATCGCAAGAGGATTGACAACCTTGGCTGGAGCTTTAGGGATTATAGTCGTAACATTCAAGACGTTACCAAAAAATATATTATTTCAATCGTTAGCCATGCTTGACATAGCTACTACGATAACCATATTGGCGAAAGCTCTATCTACGCTTGGAAAAATGTCATGGGAAGAAATATCAAAAGGGTTATTGGCTATGGCTGGTTCTTTAGGAATTATAGTTGCCACGTTTGCTTTGATGAAGAACAAGATACTCGATGCGACGGCGTTATTTATTCTTGTTGGGGCACTTCTTATCCTAGCACAAGTGTTGCAGACTCTAGGCTCCATGTCATTGGTTGCGATCGGAACTAGTCTACTTGCTTTGGCCGGAGCGTTTGGTGTTATTGGGTTAGCGGGTTTACTTTTAGCTCCACTCACTCCAGCGATATTAGCACTAGCCGGAGCAATAGCAATACTAGGTATAGGATGTTTGGCGGTAGGTGTTGGTTTATTGGCTTTCTCAGCCGGATTAGCCGCCTTAGCGGTATCTGGTACGGCGGGGGCAGTCGCATTAGTCGCGGTTGTAACCAGTATCGTTGGACTCATACCATTTATATTTAAAACTATAGCTAAGGGTATCATAGATTTCGCCATAATTATCGGCGAAGGTGCCCCAACGATAGCCAACGCTATGAAAGATGTAATGATGGCCATGCATCAAATAATAGTGGAAGTCGGACCGCAAATCATAACTACCATAGCAACTCTTATATTATCAATACTAGATACACTCGTGGCATCGGTTCCAAAAATGATTGACTCCGGAATGAAGTTGATATTGGGAATCCTCAAAGGAATCACTTCCCTAATAAAAGAGGTAGTGGAAGCTGGCATCGACGTGATTCTGCAGTTTATTGCTGGGGTAGTATCTAAACTCCCAGCTATTGTGGACGCGGCATTCAAAGTTATAATTGCGTTTATTAACGGATTGGCCGACGCTATTCGAAATAATCACCAACAGTTATACGACGCTGTCGGGAACCTTATAACAGCTATCGTTGAGGCGGTTATAGATCTACTTCCTAAAATCATAGACGTTGGTGGTAATATCATAAAAGGGTTAATCAAAGGTATTGTGAATATGGCGGGATCATTATCTAAAGCCATAACTGGAATCATCGGAGAAGCGATTGACAGCGCTGAAAGATTTCTAGGCATAAAGTCTCCATCTAAAGTATTTACTGAGATGGGGATACGTTCTGGCGAACAACTAATTGACGGATTAAAAAGCACGCAATCGGAAGCGAGCAGGACGGCTGGCAATTTAGGAAAGGCTGTAAACGAATCGGCGGCTAACGCTCTAGGTATAGCTTCTCCAAGTAAAGTATTCCAAGACTATGGAGCGAACATTGTTGCTGGTTTAAAAAACGGAATAAAACAAGACACTCCCAAAGCGGTCGAAGAATCGAAAACCATGGCCACAAAAGTTACGGATGCGAGTAATAAAGAACTCGCCAAGAGTACCAACACTACTCGCGAAGCATCCAAGACCAGGCAGCAAATAAATAAAGAGGAATTCGATAAATCTATCAAGCTAATTGATGATCGGAAATACTACAATCAACTCAGTTTAATGGAAGAACTTTCTGCGTGGCAGAATATACAAAGTAAATACGCTGCTGGAACAGAAGAACGAGAGAAAGCCGATCGTGAGGTATATCGTCTTAAAAAGGAAATGCTTGAAAAGCAAAAGACATTAGAAGATGATTATTATGCCAAAACGAAAGGTATTAATGAAAAACTAAAACAAGACATACGTTCTGTAAACGACGAGTATAGACAAGCTGTCAAATCTCGTGCTGATTCCTTGTATAAGACGTATGGCCTATTCGATGAACTTGGCGAATCCGAGGCTGTATCCGGTGCCGAATTAGTTATAAACTTGGAAACACAAGTCGCCGCTTTTGATGAGTGGCAGAAGAACATAAAGTCACTTTCGAAGAAAGGAATTAGTGACGGACTACTAAAAGAGCTTGAGGAAATGGGACCAACTGCTCTTGAAAAGGTAAAGGCCCTAAACTCATTACTAAAACCGGAACTGGATAAGTACGTGGCTTTATGGAAAGACAAGCATAAACAATCAAAGGGCGAAGCGGTAAGAGAACTCGGCGATATGAGAGAACAGTCCGACAAGAAAATCACACAATTAAACAGTCAAACCGATACTCAATTAGTCGAACTTAAAGACGTGTATCAAACTCAACTCGCCGCTATAACAACCAACACCCAAGAACAGCTCGCCGAATTCAATTCAAAATGGGAGACAAAAGTCAAAGATTTGAATACCCAAACTAACAACGATTTCGCGAAGATTGTTACCGATACACAAAACATATTTAAACAACCGGATTGGATAAGCGTTGGAGTAAACATCATAGATGGTATAACCCAAGGAGTTAAACGTCAGGCTGTGTTATTGGCTAAGGCTACTTCAGACGCGGCTAAACAAGCATTGAATGCGGCTAATGAGACACTCGGCATACAATCGCCATCAAAAGAATTCGCAAAAGTTGGACAATATGCCATGGAGGGTTTCGCTGGTGGATTAAGACAGTTTTCTGGCGTAGTTGTTAGCGAAATCACAAACGTAGCTGTTACCGCAAAGGACTCTTTGAAAAGCGCCATATCTAATATTGCGTCTATCGTTAGTGGAAATATGGACATTCAACCAACGATTCGTCCGGTTATAGATCTAACCAATATTAACAAAGGTCTAAGTTCCGCATTCAATAGATCTCAGTCCATCAACATCGATGACATTAGAAGTAAGACCGCGTCTATATCTAGTATGGATGCTAATCGAAGAGCTGGTTCGGATTCAAATATTACCAAATCATCAACGAATGGCGTGTCTGGCTCAAACCAAGGCGGAGGATTAGCCGTAACTGTAACCAATTTCATCAACAACAGAACACAGGACGTTCAAGCTCTTGCTGAGGAACTCGAGTTTTACAGACAACAAATAATAGCTGGAAGGGGTGGCAACTAATGGGTGAACCATATTTCATATACAAAAATATTTCCAGTAAGGATATGGGGATCTTGACCAACGAGTTACCCCCAATCGTTAAAGTTAATCGCGATATAAATAAGATATTTATACCAGGAAGGAACGGCTTTCTAACCGAGGATTTTGGGACTTACGGAAGTGTCGTTAAGTCTTGCGAATGTACACTGTTGGATATCGCGTTGGTAGATAGAATACTAGCTTGGTTAGATGGATCTGGGGAAGTCATTTTCTCAAACCAACTAGATCGTAAGTATCAAGGCTGTATAATGAATCAAATACCGTTCAGTCGTATAATACGTCAATGGTATAAATTTATTGTAGTCTTTGATTGTCAACCATTTGCAAAAATGCTAAATGACCCTGTAATAACAATCATTCCACAACAAACCATGTACGGTGACGTAACTATTCATGGACGTGGGACGCATGAGAGTGATCCCGTCATTAAAGTTTACGGCGACGGAACTATTTATCTAACGGTTAATGGCGTTTTGATAACTCTAACGAACGTCTCAGAATATGTGACTATTGACAGTGATATAATGGATTGTTTTAAGGATAATATTCTTAAAAATTCTGATATGAGTGGAGACTTTCCTAAACTCACTGTCGACGTTAACACTATTAGTTGGATTGGATCGGTTAGTAAAATTGAAATTACACCTAATTGGCGGTGGAAATAATGATTAACGTGTATGGTAGTAAATGCGCAGACTTTAATAATAACGGTTTGGTTGTATTGTCTGAAACTATTTCTGCATCGTTAACCGAAGGTCTCAATGGCATGTACGAACTTGAATTAACCCATCCATTAGATGCGCGAGGTAAGTGGAAATATCTATTAGAACATAACATTATAAAAGCTGATGGCCAATTATTTAGGATTTATCGCAAAGTTAAGACGTTAACCGACGTTAAAGTTAATGCTCGTCATATTTTCTACGATCTACTTGGAAATTTTATTGAGAGTTTGACATTGACCGAAACATCTGGTGCCTCAGCACTTACTTCGGTATTAGGTGCAACTCAATATACTCATAGTTTTGAGGCCACTAGTGATATCGCAGGGGTCAATACTAAAACGATTACTCGTATGAATCCTGTCGAGGCGATTCTCGGTTATGAAGGGATTATAGCCACATGGGGTGGCGAACTCGTTATGGATAACTACTCAGTTAAGCTCTTAGAGACCAGAGGGCTTGATAGAGGTGTCCTAATCGCTTATGGGAAGAACATACAAGGTATCGAAGAAACACTCACCACAGAGGGCCTCTGTACGCGGCTGATGCCAATTGGTAATAATGAACTGTTGCTACCTGAGAAATACATCGATAGTCCATATATCGACAACTATCCAAATCCCGTTATTAAAACCCTGGATTTTAGTGATATTGGTATGGACGAAAGTCTGTTGATTACTGAAGAAATGGCGATTGTGCAATTGAGACTCGCTGCAACTAATTTCTTGATCGATTCTAAGATCGATATACCAACGTTTAATTACAAAATTGACTTGATTGAGTTATCTAAGACTGAGGAGTATAAAAATTATTCAATATTAGAAACTGTCGAACTCGGAGATATAGTCACTATAAAACATTTGAGAATGAACATCAACCTTAAAGCAAAAGTTATAAAAATAACAAAGAACTGTTTAACTGACAGAATTGAAAAAATTGAATTAGGAAATTTTAAATCCAATATAGCCAAAAGCGTAGCCGATGCCATAAAAACTGTAAAACAGGATCTGGTTAAGGCTACAAATTATCTAGATCTCCAGATTCAGGAATTAGATACCGAGTTATTTGAACTGATTACTGATGTGGATAAATTCTCATCTGATGGCTGGATAACGCTAACCGAGGCTAGAGCGTTAAAACTCGATCTTGAGCAACTTAAAGCTGAGTCGGAAGATATTGTTCGTATCGCTGGAACTCTAGAAATTATCACCGAAAAAGAAGCTTATTCTAGTGCGTTGACGGCTCTTGATACAGAATTGAGAAGTAAATGGATCGATCAAGTTAAATATCCAATACCGGTCCTACCAGAGGATATCGTTGCAATTAACACTATGTTCAAGAATGTCCAAAATACCAAGTCACTACTCAATGATGCAATCAGTAAATATCGACAAGATGACGGAAAGAGATATGTTGAGAATCAAGTAGCAGAGTTAAATACCGCATTAAGCGCGTTTCAAACTCAGGCTAATATTTATATCGAAAATGGCGCGATTCAGCAAACAGAATCGGTCACTTTAAATGCTTTATTTGTAGCTGTCGAAACAGAGTCAAACGATATAATTACGATTGCTGATGGATTGAAATTATTATTAGACGACCCAAGTTCCGATTTAACCAGTCTAACGACAACTGAAAATGCGTTTAAAAGTTCTATGGCGGACGCGTTATCTGCGATGAACGATTGGATAGGGCAACCAAGTTATCCTATCGTCATTTCTGTATATAAGGGTAAAACCCTAAATAGTAAACTTAAACGCGTTGAAACAACTAAGACGGCCTTGAACGACGTTATGACGCGTATAAAGATTGATAATCTATTAACCTATGCGGACCAACAAGCTTTTGAATTAGGCGTTGCTATTGTAAGTATGCAAACAGATATAACGATGTTCGCTAAAAACGGGTTCCTCGATTATCAAGAATCAGTTTCGCTTAAGGCCTCTTTTGCTACAATATTAGCCGAAAGCGCCGACATAATAGCCATCGCTGAGGATATGTCGGTCTCCCCCGAACTTGTAACGAATTATCAAGATTCACTAACTGGAACAACGGGACTACAAGTCGAGTTAAACAAATGGGTTGACTTGTCGCTGGATAGTTACCCTAAAAAGATGAAGACCGTCGATAAACTCGCATTACTTGATAAATTCAAGTTGGTAATGAGTACCAAATTAACTTTAAATAACGCCATAACTTTAAAAACCCCAGAATTTGCAATAGATGGAGAACTATCTATTAGAGGAACTGGGGCAAAGAGTGGAAGTCGCTACATTAAACTAAACAAAAAGAAAATTACAGCTTGTAGTGTATCCGGTAGGGGTTTAATGCTTACCGTACTAAGTCGGGAGACTTTGGATATTGTTTTTGCTCAATTGTACGATACATTTTTGGATGATGCAACAAGAAATTTATTAGCTACAAATCTAAATTCGTGGGATGATACCGTAATTATAGTACTTACATCTAACGATTCGATTGGCTGGAATCCTGCATTATTGGACGCCGTTGTAAGATGTGGTGGATCTGGAATAGATACAGGGATTGGTGAATATCCGTATGCATTCATAGGTATACCTGGATTATTTCAAGGATGTGCTTTAGAAGTTCTTCATGGTAGCGCCACGACGGATTCGTACGCCGACATATTTACAAAGATAACAGATGGTGTTCCGCAGGGTATAGCTATGGGCAGTTCTTTGCTTGCTGCCAAAGCGCAACTTGCGGCTGAAAATGCCCAAATAGCGGCCGAGGAAGCCATGTTTGATTTGGACGAGATAGCAGATAACGGAAAAATAACAAAAAGTGAGAAATCGAAATCGTTAAAGCCAATATGGGACGCAATCGTCCTTGACTATCAAAGTCTAATTAATCAAGCCGGTTTCTATAGCGTGGACGCTGGAACCTACACAACCGCGTACAACGCTTTGAACGAGTACTTAAATGTGACGGTTCTTACTGGCAACACGCTTCCAATTTTGAGTACCACATCGACCTCCCTTGTTTCTAGGGTCGAATTCGATACAAAATTTATAACTTACTATGCCCAGCGTGGGACATTATGGCAACTCATTGTATCGGCAGCAAAAACCTATGCTGACACTAAAGCGTCGTATTTCCATATTAAATACTCTAATTATAGTAGTGGAACACCGTTTACAGCCAATAATGGTGAGGCCTCTGGTATATACATGGGGACGTACGTCGACAACGTATTGGCTGATTCGGACGACTATACAAAATACACATGGGTTAAAGTTGTTGGCGATCAAGGTATTCCTGGGGTTAGTGGCTATACTTGGATTAGATATGCCGATGATTCTGCTGGCACTAACATGAGTGACAATCCTACAGGGAAAAAATACGTAGGAATAGCTACCAATAAAGAGAGTATTGACGAGAGCTCAACTCCATCCGACTATGCTTGGAGTTTAATTAAAGGCGACGATGGTCAAACGACATATTTACACATAGCGTATGCTGAGGACGCTTCCGGTACAGGATTCAATTATACAAGTGGTAAATATATCGGAACCTATACTGACTTTAGTCCTTCTCAAAGTTCTTATTATGGGAGTTATTCTTGGAAAATATTCCAGGGAACGGATGGAGTACCTGGAGAAGACGGTTCGGTAGTTAAAGAAGTGTATACCGCGTTGTATTACCCAGACCATAAATCATATGTATCAACGGCGTCCGACGAGTATAAAGCGTTAACAATGGGTCAATCGACTATGACGTTGTTTACCGCTCTTACTACGGCGTCTATTCTACACACCATGGGTCCCGAATCAGAATTAGGTTGGATGGCCCTTGAAGTGACTTGGAAAGTTTCAAGTGGAGGAAAGGGTGAGATCGACATATTTGGTTCTAACGGTCTTCCGTATGTATATATGGAGCCTTATGAACAATCCCTACCACATATGACCACCCAATCGACCGAGTTCATAAAACAAAGAACGGTCATAGATTTCGTTATATTTCCAGGTCAGGATATATATGTAGCTGTTAAAGCTACCATAGGCACTTGTTACATCAGTAGAGTCGACTTAGTAATTAAGCCTTGGTAATGGGGGATATTTATGTATTTGTTTTACGATGAATATGGAAAGTTTATCTATTCCTGTGAGGCCCCGTATCCAATAGCGGGTCTAGTTAAGCGTGGAAAATTAACCGGGTTATATCTTGATGACGTCGTCGATAAACACGTCATAGAAAATTATCCCGATTACACGTTTGTGGATGGAGAGCCGATCTATACTCCAATTCCAGATTCCGTTAATCTTCCATACGTACAACAATCTAAAATTGAAGAGATTGATATTGCCTGTAATCTCGACATCCTTAATGGGTTTTATTCTTCCTGTACAGGTGTTGAGCATGCATACAAGTTTAACGAAGAATGGCAGACCAACTTTAATCGAGAAATGAACTCTTTACTTTTAAATCCAGCCGTTTTATCTTTAAATTGGACTACGAAGGATGCCGGAGTGATACTCCACACGAGAGAACAATTTATTATTCTTTATGCGGAGTCTAAATCACATATTGATACAAAAATGGCTCGTTATTACGAAATGAGAGATCAAATCATGGCTGCACAAACTACCACACAGGTTAAAGAATTTGTGTGGTAGTTTGTTATTAAATATCGGGAGGTGTCAATTTGGAAAATCGATACAAACTTACGATTGATTTAAAAAGTAAAATGATTACCAATAACACGTTGTTTAAACAAGGCAATGCTGGTACTTCTGTTTTGGAGATAACTTTGGTTGACGAGGGATTACCTGTAAACATAACCGGTCAAACTCTACAATTCAATTTTCTACGTTCGGATAATGCGGTTGTATCCCAAGATAATACAACAGGCGTAACCATCTTGGATGCGCTAACAGGTAAGTTTGAATGCGTATTGAAAGCTGCTACGCTAGCCGTAGACGGTAAAGTTGAAGCCGAGATAGTCTTCACCGAGGGAGTTAACGTTTTATCGTCTACGACATTTATCTTTTACGTGGATGCTAGCATTGGATTATTAAGCATTAAGTATATATCCAGTATTGTTGGTGCGTTGGAGGGGTGGCAAAACACTTTCTTAACAAGTCAGAACGATAGGACTATAACTTTTAACGCTAGTGAAGCTTCTAGAGTCTCTGTGTTTAATGCGGCAGAAGGATTGAGAGAAGCTGGCGAAGCTTCCAGAATAACGGCTGAGGACGGACGGGTAAGCACTTTTACCATCAATGAAGCCGTCAGAGCTAACACTTTCTTAACAAGTCAGAACGATAGGACTATAACTTTTAACGCTAGTGAAGCTTCTAGAGTCTCTGTGTTTAATGCGGCAGAAGAAATAAGGGATGTGTCCGAAGACTTACGCGAAGAACGATTCGAGGTAATACAAACCGCCGTGGATAATGTAGCTAGTACGTTAAGTCTTGGCCGGGATGCCATAATGCCCTCGACATACGTTGGCGTTGGAAATGAGTCGTTTGTGCCCATAAATTTACCATCATATAATCCTGATTCCGACTATTTTGATGTTATTTATAATGGTGAGTTTTTAACCAAGGACATGGAGTATACCGAGAATGAAAACGGTTTAGGTGTTAATTTGATAGGTTGGACGCTCGATGTTGATGATATAGTTGTATTCAGGGTACACAAAACCATCGTTGACTCTACCTCTGGAGCGATCGCTGGCTCACAAATACAAGCTGGTGGAGTTAGCGATATTGAATTATCGAATGTGAGTGGTAACATTAAAGAACGATTTTCGTCGTATCAGGCTGAAACTGCGTCAGAGTTAGCTTCGAAAGCACCGCAAACAGACCTAGATACTCAGAAATCAAGAATTGACCTTTTGGTGGCCGCGCCTAATGTTTCTTTTTATCAAAAATCTACTGCTGGAATAACTGGGGCATTATTAGTAGTGGCAAGCGGAGCAACTGCGGGACAAATAAACTTAGCAAGCGTTACGCCATTAGCGACAGGGTACATCCCCGTAGCCGGAGATTATGTATTGCTAGTTTATGGCGTTGCAAGTGGAACAGCCGAATTAATTGACGCCCATGTTGGTGCTGATGGAGTAACTTATGCAAGTGCAGGGGAGGCGATAAGAGGGCAGGTTGGAACATTACAAGGAGAAATAAACGAAACCAATGATGCATTACCGGATTATTATCCAACTGTATCCTATGAAACAGTATCCAATAAACGCTTGGGCACAGATGTTAGTGGTAATGTGGTATATATTGATGCAGATGGCATTAGCGTTGTTAAGTTTCCAGTAAAAAGTGGAAGAATTTTATCTTTTGATAGAGGGACTAAAATTGGCTCCAGTAGTATCTACAGAGCAATGTGGTGTAAAGGGGATACTGTTTCTTCTGTAATTGAGAATTGGAGCCAAATGGAGACAGGCGGATTAGCAATAAATGTTCCGGATGATGTTGATAATTTTAGGGGTGGTACTGATACTGCTTCATTACCATCTGTAAATATTGTTCAAGAAGGATATGGTACAGTTATTGATGATGATACTGTGAAAAAATGTGTTCTGAAATCTATTAAATTTACAAGTGATATGTTTACGGATGGGAAATACATTGATGCGTCAAATGGTATTGTATCTGAAGACCTAGCTTATAGTTTAACGCAATATATTTCTATATCAGGGCATTTAAGCAATAGTTATTTGCATATAAAATGTTGGCTTGCGGGAAATATAGGTGTTCTTTTCTACGATAAATCTAAAACATTTTTAAGTGGAATATATGGATATAATGCTAGTAACTATAACGAGCCAGTAAATGTTACCACATATCGAAATTTACCGATTCCAGATAACGCAGAGTATATTATTGTTGGTATTTCAACCAATAGAAAATCGTTACTTTTAGGGACTGATATTTCCTATATGGATTTCAGTTATACACTAAATTTAACTAAAGCAGACAATACTTCATATTTCTCATCCTATAAAACTGGCATAACATTTACTCATGATTTCAATGTGTTAGATATAATGAGATTGTATGCAAATAGTCTTAAATTTGACCAAGATTTATGGGATTATAGAGATAAAACACAAGATTATTTTTCACATGATTCCTCATTAAATATTGATACAAATGGTGTAGCATATATTGTTACTTGTGCGAATACAACCAGTAATGGTGATAATCCGTTCAGTACAAATGCGTATGTTAAATTGTCAATAATAGATACAAGCGATATTACAAGCAGTAATTATACAACACATACCGCAGCGCAGTACGGAGATACAGTAGATGGGACACCAATAGCGAGTGGATGTGGAGTTCCTAATTCTGTATTTGTAGACAGTGATACTTTGCGTATTTTATTTTCAGCAAAGTTGGGGAATACATGGTATATGTTGTATAGGGATTTTACTATTTCTACTGCATCATTAGGTAGTATTGGCATATGTAAAATTAGTAACAGTGGTACATTATATGATTTCACAACAGATTATATAAATTCCAATATAGTATCATTACAATCAACTGCATATTTTATTTCTATGAATGCACAGATTGCAAAAAAGGATAATGTTTTTTATTCTGGACTAGGTATATCAAATTATATACCAAACAGCCTTATTTTCTCATCAACGGATATGGTAAATTATGAACTATGGTTAAACCCGTCATTTGCAGAATCGAATGCAATGTTAGAGGGTGCATGTGCTGTATTAGGCGATTATTTATACTATGCATTAAGACAATCAAGCGGATATAAAATACTTATTGCTAAAATCAATATGATCAATAAATCTATAACTCAAGAAATTTTCATTCCTGATGCAATGGCAAGAGCGTCATGGTTGGTTGAAAATGATAAACTGTATTTATTTAATACTATGGATTCACGGCAAAGAACCAATGTGTCAAGAATAGATACGGGCGATATTTCGCAAAGTAAAATTATTATGCAAGGTTCAATACTATGTGTATATCCGAGTGTGGTTAAGTATAATAACGAATATTATATTACTGGTACTTCCTTTTATGCCGGTGGTCCAAGTAATGTTTATATCAGAAAGTTTACTTATTTAGACAATTATGGAAACAATGAAATTGCAGCTAAATTTATAAAAATGTTAGATAATATATCTTATTTATAATTAGGAGCTTACTCAATTAAGGGAAACTTTATTACGCAGTAGACGCATTATCCGAAATAAAAGGAGGTTAATCAATGGGAAAACCAAAAATTAAAATCTTACAGGAATTAGTCGATATCCATACGTCGGAGTTGGCTGATCATCCGACAGTAAAATCATTTGGTGCTAAAGGGGACGGGGTAACTGACGATACTATATCAATCCAAAATGCTATTGACAGTCTAGCGGTTAAGAAAGGTACTTTGTTTTTCCCTTCTGGAACTTACATTATATCAGACACAATAAAAGTCCCAACAGCGGTTGTCCTTATGGGTGCAACGAAGGAATACACAGCCATAAAAGATAACGGGTTGATGCTTGACAAACCATTGTTAGCTAATTCCAATTACGGGACTTCTACTCCAAATAATAATATAGAGATTAGAAATATAGCTATTGTTTCGATTAATGAGAGAACAGTATGGACGGTATGTTTTCAAAACACCAATTATTTAACTATTGATAATTGTGTAATCGGTGACAATGACGGGGGAACAGCTTCTACTGCAGGTGCAAAACATGGGCTTGCAATTGTTAGGGCTAATGGGTATGGTGGTAGTTTGTTTGTCGCAAAAATTACTAATTCTAGGTTTGTATCTGCAGTATTAAAATGTGAAGCAACAGACTCGTATATCACGCAAAATGAATTGTGGGGTAATGGTAGGGATTGTGCTGTTGATGTTTCATATACAGGTAATACGGTTATAAGCCATAATCAGATAGTCGGTGGTAAAACATATGGTGCAATTTTAACAACAACTTCCATTAGAGGTTTGAAAATCTTAAATAACTTTTTTGATGGTAGTTATTATACGATTGATACAAAATGGGGGATTTCCGCAACAACACTCGATAAGTGTATCATTGCCAACAACAATTTTTGGACGCAAAAAGCAGGTGGTATTTCTGTTAATAGCATGACAATGTGTATTGTTACAAATAACGTGTTTGATGAATGTGACAATTGGGGTGACGGTTATTCAGATATAAAAATGAAATCAGATGTTCCACAATCTTCATGGGGTAATATATTTTCACAAAATACCCATATGAGGCATAAACAAACAAATAAAGTAACTGGTGTCGCTTCTGATAGAAGCACAGTAAGCCCCCCACCTGTATTAGATTTGTATCAAATCGCAACAGGTTATGCTGAATCAATTGTTTCTAATAACACCATACTGTACGCTCAATTTTATTCACCATCAAAATATAACGGTGGTAAATTTACTGTAAGAAATAACGGTAATACCCATTTTATTGATGCAACTAATTTGCCAAGTATTTACAGACCATCCACTCAAACAATATATTTTACTTTGGCAAACTTAACGGTTAATTTGAATACAAATCCTATTTTTAACGGAAGTGGAAGAAGTCAAGTAATGTTTGGTAAGTCAGGGGTTGTTACTGCGTTAGGGATGTATGTAAATCCACCAAAAATTGGCGGAAGTTTGACGATTGAAATAGCTAAGAATGGAACTCCAACAGGGTTTAGTTATGTAATGGGTAGTGGCATAACTGGTTACACATTGGTTAAAAACTGGTCAGCAGGAACGGAATTAGCTTTTATAGCAACAGACGCCTTATCTCTTATTGTGACAACGGACGGAAGTTATGCAACAGATTCAACAAATGCAGAATTTATAATGAGAGTTGCCTTTGATTAATACGCAGTTGACGCATTATACGAAATAAAGGGCAAAAAAGAACCCCCTAAAAGGAGGCTATTGTACCAAGTATTGGTGGTGTGATTGTTTACGTTTCTCATTGGTAACGTCGACATATATCATCGTAGTTGATGGATCAGAGTGACCTAATAACGCTTGTACCGAAGCTAATTCGGCACCATTCGCGAGCATTAATGTAGCAAAAGTGTGACGAAATATATGTGGGTATACATTCTTAGTGACCTCTGATCTCTTAGCAATCACTTTTACCTCTCGCTCAATCCCCCTACAGGATAATCTTTGATGAGGCCTTCGTTCAGAAACAAATAGAGCAGGGTCTTTATCGGTTCGTTTCATAAGGTATTTCTTAAGGTGATACATAGCTTTAAACGAAAAATATACGGGTCGTTCCTTGTTTCCTTTGCCGATGACCAACACCGACAGCGCCTGATAATCTATATCATTACGGCTCATTTTCTGTATCTCAGAGAGTCTTCCTCCCGTTGCATAAAGGACTTCTACGAGCGCACGTTCTCTGGGACTTACACAAGCCTCTCGAATCATTTCCAACTCCTCAATAGTCAACGCCTTTGCGACTCGCTGTTCCTTCTTCAAAGGTCGGATACGCTTTGTTGGGTCATGGGCGATAATTTCCTCAGAAGAAAGCCAACCAAACATACTCTTAAGTACCGACAGACGTTTTGCTAGTGACGCGGTCTTAAGTTGGTCACATTCGCTTAGGTATATTCTTAGATCAGCAGTAGTAATCTCACTCGTTGCTTTTGATACATGTTTAGCAAAAATCCTAAGTTCGTGCGTATACCCTTTGAGTGTAGACTCAGCTAGACCTTCGAGTTTCTTACCAGACAGAAACAACTTTATCTTTTGTGCTAGATCTGGATGACCAATCGCTACCAAAGCTGGCTTTATATCGTATTGTGATAGGATACTGACAACTCGTTGTCTATTGAGATCGCAAGTAATTGTCATAGCAGTCGTTAATTGACCCAACATAATCTCCGCGGTCGAACTTAATATTTTCGTCGACATGGTAGTTCACTCCTCTTATCTAATCCATAGAATGTTAACGAGTGTTTTTTGAGTTCCTCAACGATGGTATGAACGCTGATTATCTCAGATGCGTGGTGATTAATTTCCCATAATAAAAATGATTCTTCAATTATTTTGGTCTTTTCCTGTTTTAGCATTACCGACCAAGCATCCAGTCTCAAAGTGGTTTCTTGATCTAATCGTATCCCCATTAGCTTCTTAGACACATTACACCTCCTGAGTCATAGTGTATCACGGTATAACTAGTTATACAATAAGCGTATTTTATGGGTATCAACGAAAGGGGTAGATAATGAATTCAGCAATCACATTAGCGAAACAGAGTGATAGTACAATCATAACCCTCCTTGTAGTAGTTGCGTTAATTATAGTTGCGCTCATACCAGTCATGAAGACTCTATCATCCATCGATAACACAAAGCGAAAACAGGATTTCGATCGCGAAGGACGGTTAATACAAGTAATTGAGAAGAATACCGAAGTAAACTCAGCCTTAAAGACGATGATCGAGACAGATCAAAAACATTGCGGAGTATGTAAACTTGAACAATTTGCATTACTTCGTAAAGTATTTGATAATCAAGAAATAGCTAATGTGAAATTGGCTGAAATCTCACAAAAAATAGATAAGGAGGACTCTGAATGAACGCTCCTGGTAAACTAACAGTAAACAAAGGTCACGGTCCCAAGGATAACGGAACGTTCGATCCTGGAGCAATCGGCCCAACCGGACTTAAAGAGTCGACGCAAAACCAAGAAATTGGGGCTCTTGTGATTGCTGATATGCGTCGTAACGGATGGAAAGTTCTTGATATTCAAGACGGGGATCTAGACGATGTTACGGATGTATCAAATGCCTGGGTTCCCCAATACTTCTTATCGATCCATACAGATTCATTTTCCGATCCAACAGCCCATGGAATTACCACGTGCGTACAAGCTCTAGGTGGCTGGGCAGAACGTATCGCCAGAGAAGTTCAAAAAGAAATGATATTAGCAACTGGACTTACTGATCGAGGAGTAAAAGTGGCCAATCTACATGTCACGAGGGAGACGGACGGACCTGCTTTGTTAGTGGAATGTGGATTTATATCTAATCCTAAAGAGGAAGCACTGATGAAAGATCCTAAGTGGGATCAGACGGTCGCTAGTGCCATTTGTAGGGGTTTAAGTCGAGCCGTTAACGTTCCTTACTCGGAAGCTGTTAAGCCCGTCACAGCCCCATATGAGGCCCTTACAGAGGCTTCTGACCCCGATGTCAATCTTGTTGTTTGGGTTGCTGAGTCAAAGGTGCCTAAAGCCATACAAGACATTGAGAGGTTAGGCTTTCACGCCGAACAATTTCCATTAAAATTAAGGAGGGACTAATCATAATGACGACTTTAATGAACTTTTTAAACCCGAATACCTTGACATACAACGTTCTGGTAATCATATTATTCGCCTTATTCATCGGGTGGCTATTCTACCGAGGAGAGAAAACGAGGGCGAAACGTATAATACTCGCCGTCGTGTTAGCAGCCGAGAGGAAATTTGATATTCAAGGTGCTGGAAAACAAAAGTATGCCTACGCAATCGGAATAATATACAGTAGATTGCCGTGGGTTTTGAAGATCTTTATTTCAGAAAATGAATTACAAAAATTAATTGAAGAAGCCGTTATGAATATGAAAAATATATTGAAAGCTACGGACTCTGGTACGCCAGTTTAAATATAGACTTGATCGCGATAATAACACACGTTATAATGAAAGATGGAGGTCTTGAAGGGAGAGGCATAATATGTTTGCACAATTCGCCAAAAAAGACAAACGAACAAATTTAGAAAAGGAGATTGATTCGATTATAATCGATATGTCAAATTATGAGGTACATTCAAAGGAGTATTCTGCTATAGTAGAGAATCTTGAAAAGTTATATAAGGTGAAGACGAACGAACGTTCGTACCGTATATCTCCAGACACGATGGCTATTATAGCGGGGAACTTATTGGGAATAGCCTTAATAATGGGATATGAAAAGGCGAATATAATCACCACGAAAGCATTGGGGTTTGTCCTTAAAGGGCGTGTTTAAATAACATGCCTTTTCTTTTTTGCCTGTTTGTGGTTCGCGTAGAATACATAGCCTATAATGAAAATATACTTAAGGAGGATTTATTATGGATAAGAGTGATAAAATTGCATTAGGAATTTGTGGTGCAATATTTGTTGGAGGTTTAATAATTGTTAGTCGGTGTTTTAGCCGCATACAATACTACCAAGGACGAATTGACGCTAGAAACGAAATGACCGATGGACTTAAAACCATATTGGATGATATCGAAAAGATTAAATTCGAGAAGAAAGCCTAAGCTTTCTTTTTTCCTCGCATGGATTACATACGTTATAATGACGATAACATGTTAATTTAAGGAGGAATATGTATGTTAATAGAAGGTAAAACTGTAACACTTGTGTTTGGATGTTTAGTTATTGCTAGTATATGTGTCGCTAAAGCACAATATTATCAAGGACGAAAAGATGCCAATAATGAGATACTTAACGTAATAAACAAAATGAATATACTTAAAAAACAACCAATGATACATGATATTGTCAGAAGGGAAGCTTAGGCTTTCTTTTTATCTTTATACACTCGCATAAATTACATAGCCTATAATGAAACATAATCTTGAAAAGGAGTGAGTAAGATGAGTAGATTTAGAGATTTTTGGGATACAAATAAAAATACTATTAAAAATATTACGATAGCGGTAACATTACCAATATCGATAATAGCTTTAAGTGGTATTAAAGTTAGTATGCCGGATATCGACGGCGATGATTTTGATGGACTCTTTGATGGGGATAATGAAGAAATAATTAAAGAGGAGAAAGCTTAGGCTTTCTTTTTCCTCGCGCCAATAACATATCCTATAATGAAATAGAATCTTGAAAGGAGAATTAATATGAGATATCAGCAAAGAAGCACTAGTATAATATTAGATTTAATAATGACAATTATTACTGGTGGAGCATGGCTTATATGGGTAGCGATTCGATATATGAGAACCCATTGAAATGAGGGAGCTTAGGCTTTCTTTTTTTCTATCCGTCTACGACGGTGGTTGTCGACAGACTCTCGCGTAGATTACATACCCTATAATGAAAGTAATCTTGAGAGGATGATTAATTATGTTTAGAATTGAAAAGTACTTAAGTGAGAAGAAAGAGAAAATTAAAACGATCGCTCTAACAATAGCTATACCAATGGCAGTTGTTGGGGTAGCAGCTTTATATGGAATCAATCGACTTAACGGAATTATCAAAGAAAACGAATTAAACGATCTATTCTACGGAGATGAAGAGGAGGAAGCTTAGGCTTTCTTTTTGTCCATCTAATTTGAAAGGAGAAATACGATGTTACAAGACAGCGGTAACCGAAGAGAATATGAAACTGGGGCAGTACGAGATAGGGCTGAGGGTAAAGGTCGATGTGATTTATTACCAGCGTGCGCCTTAATACGATTATCAAAGCATTACGAAGCTGGTGCTAAAAAATACGCAGAAAGGAATTGGGAGAAAGGTATTCCTATAAGCGATATGGTGGATAGCGGCCTACGACATCTTTTAAAGTATATGGACGGGGCGACGGATGAAGATCATCTTTGTGCTGCCGCATGGAATATTTTAGGTGCCATGTGGATGGAAGAAAAACATCCAGAATTGCAGGATATGCCATCAAGGAATAAAGCATACACTTCAAATGAAGATTTACAAATATCCGAGAATGATAAATTATTTCTAATTAAGGCTCTAGAATCTGGAGGAATAAGTAATATGAATATATTGATGGAATGGGTTAATAGGAGGATATATTAAAATGACTCGACCATCATGGAATGAATACTTCTCAACCATATCGAAGGTTGTATCGACACGATCAACTTGTTTGCGTCGTCAAGTCGGCGCGGTAATTGTCAAAGACAGACAAATCCTAAGCACAGGATATAACGGTACGCCTATGGGCGAGGATCATTGCGTAGTCTGCGAACGTAAAAGACTAGGTATTAAAGCCGGTGAACATTACGAATTATGTAAAAGCGTACATGCAGAGGCAAATGCGATTATCCAGGCGGCTAGACACGGTGTGGCGATTGATGGGGCCGACATATATGTTACTGACACGCCGTGTTTCATGTGTCGTAGAATGATTGTTAATGCTGGGATTAAGAATGTTTATGTGAAGGGAGTATTATGTACCGATTAATTATTAGTGGTAGTCTTGTGATGTATGCCCTACTTCAGTTTTATTTAAACAACGTTGGAGATTCTATCTTTTATATTGCATTGGGGTTATACGTACTGAATGGTGAAGTCCTATTATCAAAAAGGAGATGTAGTCATGAGTATCGCTTTACCAGATTATCAAGACGAAGTTCAAAACATAAACAACGAGTATAGCGGGGTGGTAATTGCTGTCTATGTTATAGATGGCATAAAGTACTTCGACGTACGTGACAGTGATGAAGGTCATGTACATTATGCAACCCTCGCTAAGAATTGGCGACTTGTATGTACGGCCGAGGATATAGAGTTGAGATAATTGGGGGATTAGGGTTAAGGAAACTTAGCCTCTTTTTTTTCATCCGTCGTAGACGGTGGTTGTCAACAAACACTCGCGTAGGATACGTATCCTATAATGAATAAAAAGTTAGGAGGTACGTCCGAACATCTATATGTTTATCTAAAATTTAAAGGTTTATATTTATTAAAAAGGAGGATTTAAAATAATGTTAGATAATACGATATCAATTGAAACCGCACGGAATAAAAAAGGTTTATTAATGGCAGAAAAATATTTTAATGAGGTGTATGTTTTAGAATTGAAAAATTATATAAAATCTAAAATAATATTTGTATTTGCTTCAATACCATGTATTTGTAAACAAAATGCTTTGTTTTATTATAATAATGTAGATTTAGTACTTACCACATTAAGTGATTATTGTTTAGTAGAATATTTAAAAGAGATGAAAACATTACCATCGAATACTAAAAATGAATTTATGTTTAAACTTGATGAATTTTTAAATATTTTAATAATTGAAAAAATGAATGAGTTGGAGAAATTTATGAAAGAGCGTTAATATGCTCTTTTTTTCGCGTAGGATACGTACGCTATAATGAAATAAAACATATTTGAAAGGGGTTTATATTATGAAAAGTATCAAAGAATTCTACAAGAAATACAAAGAACCAATCTTATTAACGGGGTGTCTTGTTGGGGCTGCAGTAATTGCTGTGGCGTTAACAAATTCACACGTAGCTAAGAAATTGAGTATTATTGAAGGATTAAATGTACTTAAATGGAAACCAACAGATACGTTTATGAATTTAGAGAGAGCTAAAGAGATTTTAGACTTAAATGCTAATAATTCAGAAAGGTTTGCTATATTTAGAGATGGTACGATTCCAGAAAACTATCTATGTATACTAGTAAGCGACAATGTAGTTCTTAGAAAGTAAGTTTGAGGGCATATGCTCTCTTTTTTACCGATTACAGAAAAAACGCCTTCATAAAGGGGTCTCTAAGCAGTTTAAATTAATTATTAGACTTATAGTGCCAGAAGATGGGTCAAACGGCTTAGAGGGGCCTTTATGTGGCTTAGAAACGATTTGGACGGTTTTGGACTGAAAAAGGTCATAGTCGCGTAGATTACACATCCTATAATGAAAATAAAACATATTTTTGAGAGGAGAAATGGTTATGAGATTGAGTGACGCGGTTATATCAATAATTTTAAAGAAGGGGATTCTTTATGAGGCACATAATTGTGATATGGAATTTAAGATTCCAACAACACAAGAAAATGCTGAGGGGAAAACTGTAGAAACTGAAATTAAGATACAATTTAAAGCAGACAACATGACACTTAGAATCGAAAAAAGTAATAATGGATAAAGAGAGCTTAGGCTTTCTTTTTTCCATCCGTCGTAGACGGTGGTTGCCGGTAGACACTCGCGTAGATTACATACCCTATAATGAAAGAAATTTTTATTTAAGGAGCGTATATTATGTTTAAAAAAGTAAAAGAATTTATGGGAGATCATGTAACCGAGATTTGTTTAATTGGATTGGGGGTTGCGGCATTAGCTTTATTGCGAGATGTTGCAAAGACTGATATAGAAAACATAATCAAGAATCATCATATCGAAGTACGTTTGAATACGGATGACATAAACGCAATATTAGTAGATGTAAATGGAAGACTTGACGAGGAAGCTTAGGCTTTCTTTTTTGCTCGTACGTATTACATATGTTATAATGAAAATAAATTGAAAGGAATTTTATTATGGATAAAGTAACGGCGGAAAGAATTATAAAAGCGATGGGAGAGTTAAGAACTTTTATCATTCAAGGACCAGACACGTTATCATTTGAAGAATTTAAAAAACAATTTGATGAAAAAATGGAGGAGTTGGAAAGGCTATTTAATAGCTAATCCTCTTTTCTTTTTAGCTAAGGGGGGGGGTTGGTTAGTAATGTGTAATTTAATCCCGTTTGAACTTTGGCAGGAGGAGTTGTTATTAAGGTTGTTTGTTTTGGTGTTTGGTTCGGAGACAGCCTCGCAGGATTTACACACGTTATAATGAAAGAAGATAAAGGATAATCTTAAAAAAGATATCGGCCACAGGGTTGTGGTATCCAATACATCTTCTTTTTATTTTTGAAGGGGGATATCACTATGGAAAAATTGACAAAACGCGAAAAGGTTATCTTAGGACTAGCGGCAGTTACATTAGTGGTCGTAGGGGTTAAACTAAAAAATGATGTATTTAAAGCTGGGGCCCACTATAATGGACTCGCAAATAAGCTTTGTTCTGGCGGAGCATGGACCGCTATAAACGTTAGTCCTAAAAGTTTTAACTTAGTTCGTATAGAGCCTTAACGAGCTCTTATCGATATATTTGAAGAGGAGGAATTGATTATGACAGAAGCAACAAATGTTAATTCGGTGGTCGAGGAAGTTTTGGTTAACGAACATACTTGTGTGACATGTAACCAGGTATTCACTTTGAGTGTGGATCACGAGCAATGGTTTCTTAACAAGGGGTTGATGGTCCCGACTCATTGTGCTGCATGCATACGATGTAAAAAGGAACACAAGATCGTACAGTCCAATTAGGACTCTTTTTAATCATTTAGAACGGGGGATATTATTATGAGAGCAAACGGTGTCCAAAAAATTGGACAAGCCTTGGTTAAAAACTCGCCAACAATTCTTACAGGGTTAAGTGTGGCTGGATTAGTTACTACTACTTTGATGGGGATAAAGGCTACGCCGAAAGCCTTTCAAATTATTCAGGATGAAAGGTTAACGAGAGCTGATTCCGACGAAACGTTTATTTATGGGAGTACACCTTTACCGAAAAAAGACATTATCAAACTAACCTGGAAGTGCTACGTACCAACCGCCGTTATGGCAGGTCTAACAGTTGCTTGTATTGTTGGCGCAAATTCCATTAACCTACGTAGGAACGCAGCTCTAGCAAGTATATATTCCTTATCCGAAGCGGCTCTCAAAGAGTATCAGGCCAAGGTGGTCGAGACTATTGGTAAGAACAAGGAACGAGCTATTAAGGACGAGATCGCGAAAGATCGTATCACTAAGAACCCAGTCAGTGACAAGGAATTAATAATCACTGGTGCTGGAGAGACTTTGTGTTATGACTCGTTTTCTGGAAGATATTTTAAGAGTGATGTGGAGCAGATTCGAAGAGTACTTAACGATCTTAGTCGGGACTTATTGACTGATTCACATGGTTTTATAACCCTGAATGAAGTTTACATTGGTCTCGGATTGAAGGGTACGAAGATGGGCGAAATGCTTGGTTGGCATATTGACGACGGTCTGATTGATCCAGACTTTAGTACTCAACTGACTGAGAATGGTACACCGTGTCTTGTGTTGGATTTTAGCGTGGAACCCAGGTATGGCTATAAAGATTAGGAGGGTTTTAACTTGAGGATTCAATTAATTGACGAGAATCTAAAACTCATGAATCTTGAGTTTATGAAACGTTTACCAAAAGCCGGGGAAATAATATCCGTTCCTGGTTTTTATGGGATGGTTGAAAAAGTTAAGAGAGACCTATCCCAGCAAATTACTTATATCTACGCCGAACGTTAAGTGCTAAAATCAGGAGGTTATTTTATGATTAAATTTATTGACGAAGAGTCTCCAAGCGATGACGTGCTTTGTACTATGACGGACACCGAGGTTCCCCACCTACCAAGAGTTGGCGACATGATATCAATTAATGAAGTTATTGACGGCGAAGTTGTGCTTATCGGACATGACTTTGGTCCTGTTACAGATCTTAAAGATGGGTATATTTCTCCGACGACGTCGTTCCTTACGCAAACGGTGTACATCTACATTAAACGCCAAAAATAAACAGCCCTCGCGGTAATTACACACGCTATAATGAAACTAAACTGTATTTTTGAAAGGGGATATCATTATGTTAAATGGATTTGGTGCAATTATCAAAGCAAATAAGAAGGCGATCATTAAGAACGCGTTAATTATCGGAGGAACCATAGCTGGGCTAGCAATAGCAACAGTGATGGTTAAGTCGAGAAATGACGAGTCTGATGAAGTCAACTTGGATGTTGATGTGGAAATTGAAGAACTGAACATACTTGACACGGATGCCGAGTAAGAGAAGGTTAGGAGGATGGGGAGTGTTATGTTACATAGCACTCTTTTTTTGCCTCGCGAGAATTACACATGCTATAATGAAAGAAAACTTGAAAGGGGAAATTATCATGGAGAGATTTACAACTAAAGATGGAAAATTAGCTGCGGGGAAAAGTTCGGAGGAAGCGTTTAAGAAATTAGCGTGGCACGAGAACGACGAAGAAGCGGGCAATATTCCGGAAGAGTATATCTATGCTCCAGGTAAAACACCAGGACCAGGAAGACCTTTGAAAGGGAAGAAAGCTTAGGCTTTCTTTTTTCATAAGGAGGTTCAACTATGCCCTGTAAATGCGAAACTTGTAAAACGAAATGTAATTTAGATTTTGACATTATGACTTGTTGTGGATGCGAAGCTATATATAATAAATCGCCTATATCTACGCTAAACTATAAAAAGGAGGACGTACATATGAAAATTAGTTTCCTAAAAATTAAAGGCGATTGGCAAGAAGTTAAAGATGCTGCAATGACTACTATTGGTAAGGATGCAGGAGCTACCCCGTCGAGTGAATGGAAAAGAAAAATGTTGCTTTGCGAGCATTCTCCAATACGAAAATTGATCGTTAAGTGGAAGTGGTCTAGTTTACTTTGGTGGGTACAAACTCACTTCACAAGACATCATATTGGCGTAGAATGGCACGTAAGTACTAGTAGGACCGATAGAACCGGTATTGACCGTACTGAAGAAGGGTCACAAAGTAATCTTATATCTGTCGAGGGCGAGGGTAATGCGCAGGCCATTATTAATATATCAAGGAGACGACTTTGTAGGAAGGCTAGTCCTGAGACGCGTATAGCTTGGATTGATTTCTTAATACGATTACGTACTGAAGAACCCGAATTGGAGAGCGTATGCGTACCCGATTGTATTTACAGAGGATATTGTTATGAGTATGAAAGTTGCGGCTTTTCAAAGACTGCGATGTATAGATCGGAGCTAGAACTATATAGAAAGGATATAAACCAATGAAGACATATCTTAATCGATCGGAGAAAAATCAAGTCCTAACTCTTACAGGATTTATGGATTACGTAACTAACACCGCCAACGAATGGGCTAAAATAGGACGTAATAAAGATTCTGTTAAGTTTCTTCGAATGGCTAAATCATTTATATTTAGATCGTTATGCATGAAGTGTGAAAAGTTAGACGATTTAGAACAAGATAATCTAAAGACCGAATCAAAGAAAATGAACGTCGTGTTGAGGTATAAGGACGAAGCCGTTCGTGAATACAAGCAAATGCTAGAACTTGATAGTGTTACTCCGGTTTTGACTTCCGATTTACTTGATTTGTGCGAGAGAGCTTTGGAGGCATGTCATGGGTGTTCGGACGTACCTGGTTCTTGTAAGGCCCTGGCCTTGTTTATTAAGTACGATATTCCAGTGTACGACGATATTCCAGTGTACGACGAAAATCCAGGAGTTGGTAAGTGTCCGTATAACTCTAAGGAGACTTGATTATGTATAAATGTCATGACTGTGGAGAAGTATTTACATCTAGGGCGTGGCGACATAATCCAGGTGGAACTTCTGATCCGGAATGTCCCAATTGTGAGTCTTGGAATTTTAAATATATCCCAATCTCTACCGTTGACTATGTAACTAATCTTGAGTCTATAGTTAAAAGTGTAGAAACTAGTAAATCTAAAACTGGAACGAACAAAATATACTCTTCTGTGCTCATCGCTGTAGGAGTAGTTTCTATATTTATAGACGGTGACATTACCCCGTTTATCATGTCCGTGTTAATGGGCGTTCCCATATTCTTTGCTAAAGAAAATTTATTCGTTTAATATCAATTACGGAGGGATTAGTGTGAAGTCAATATTAAGAAAAATAGCAAAAGCTATATCCGGAAGTTTCTCTATTGGTAATCTTACCGTTTATGGCGATAACGCTATGCATTTTGGATGTACTTATTGGACTAATAGGTATGGGTATATCTGTTGGCGATTACCTCTTCCTTGTGGAGTTTCGGATAAAATTCTATATGGGGATAAGATATGTTGGAGACCTCTCTACTTTTATATAAGTAGAAACGCCACGCCTTTGGCGGCGGTCTTTATGCTGGGGAAGAAACATTCTCCACGAGATTGGAAACTAGCCCCAATTAGAAAACTGTATTTCGGATGGAATTACAATACCGATGACGAAATTCAACACAACTTATTATGGAAGATAAATGGTTTGACATAACGTGTCGCGCGATTTACATATGCTATAATGAAATAGTATGTTAAATCTTGAAGGGAGATATCATCATGAAGAAAATTGAGATGTTGAAGACGGTAAGTGGTCTTATAGTCTCGGTAGGAGTAAGTGCCATAGTTGGTAATGCTGTGAATTTCACGACCCCAAGTTCCATTGGACGGATTGCAAAAGTCTGTACTGGAGTAGGGCGAGTGGTATTAGCAAGCATGGTCAGCAAAGAGGCAAGTAAATATACCGAACATAAGATCGACGAAGCGGCAGCACAATTTAAGGACGCGATGAGCGATTAAGATTAATACTAATTAGATAAGTATCATGGTAACATGGTATTTATCTTTTTTGAATGGAGTTTTGATTTTGTATGAATGCGTCGTGTGTTTAAAATGTTTTGACTTGGGTGTACCATATTGCGTACACAATGACGAAGAATTGAAAGGGGTAACAGCATGGACTTTCCATCCAATGCCCATAAAAGTCGTGAAAAAAAAGAAGAGCCTAAGAAAATCGAAAAGGTTGTAACTGGAAAAGTTGTAACTAGGAAGAAATCATGGAGTAAAAAAATCATGGAATCCTTTGTGGGAGAAGACGTAGGCAACGTGTATTCTTATGTTTTGTATGATGTTTTGATACCTGCGGCTAAAAGTATGATCTATGACTCGGTAAAGGGTGGCTTAGAAATGAGACTCTTTGGTGAGAAACAGGGATCTAGAACCAGAAGAGACCAAGGACGATCATATGTCAGCTACAACAACTACTCTGACTCACGCAGACCCTCTGAGAGGCGCGAAATGACCCATCAGAACCGAGCAAGACATAACTTCGAGGAGATCATCCTAGACAGTCGTGGAGAGGCTGAGGAGGTGCTTAGTCACCTTGTGGACTTGATCGTAGATTACGGACAGGCTACTGTTTCTGATCTGTATGATCTTGTTGGTATTGCCGAGAACTTTACCGATCGTAAATATGGCTGGGTTGATCTTAGAAATGCCAGTGTTGGCGGCAGAACACGTGATGGGTATTTGTTGAATCTACCTAAGCCTATTTTGTTGGATTAGGGTCGGTAAGTATTATAAATGGGTAGCGCACGATGGGAGAGTATGGATTCATTAGGAGGGAATAACGATGGCCTCTGGAATTAAAATCAATGAGGAGAAAGCAACTAAATTATGGGAAGACGGACTCCTCGATAGGGATATTGCGAGGATACTAAAATGTCGAGAAAGCAGTATCTGGAATTGGCGTAAGAAGCGTGGCATGAGTAGTAATAAAAATGTTTTTAACCAGAAAGAGGTACGAAATACGTTAATGATTAGTGAAAATTATGTATTTAATATCGGAATGGATATCAACGGACACCAATTTATATTGACCATTACCAAGTATGTCGACTCAAAAATGGTAATTGTTAACACTCTGACCGGCGAAGAAGCCGCGTCTTTGTATGAGAAAATGACCGATACTAAACTTGAAAGGGGTAATAAAAATGTTTAAACTTGCAGTATTGAAAACCGTATTTAACCGCACGACAGGACGTAGTCTCCTTCTTCTGAAGAAACACAGCCCGGAGATCTTGATGGGGGTTGGTGTTATTGGAACCGTAGTTAGCACCGTTATGGCTTGTAAGGCTACATTAAAGGCTGAGGATGTTATCGCTGAGGCTAAAGAGAAACTTGAGAAGGTTAAACACGTTAACGAGACCGTTGATAAAGAGAAATATACCGAACTAGACTACAAGAAAGATCTAACCGTCGTCTACGCTCAAACGGCCGTTGACTTCATCAAACTCTATGGACCTTCCTTGGTAATTGGCTTATCGGCCATTGGATGTATGCTCAGTGCTCATGGTATTATGCGGAAACGTAATCTTGCTTTGATAGCGGCGTATAAAGCAGTCGAACAGGGATTTGGAGATTACAGGAAAAGGGTTGTATCTGAACTAGGAGTCGATAAAGACCGTCAGTTTAAATATGGAATAGTGAAAGATTCGCAAGTCGAGATTGTGTGTGATGAAAACGGTAAAGAAATAGACCGTATTAGAAAAGATATTGAAATTCAAGACCCAAACGCCTATAGTCAGTACGCTCGCTTCTTCGATGAGGCTAGCACTCAATGGCAGAAACTCCCTGAGTATAATCAAATGTTCCTCAAGTGTCAACAAAATCACGCTAACGATCTTCTGCATTCTCGTGGGCATGTTTTCTTGAATGAGATATATGACATGATCGGTGTGCCGAGATCTAAAGAAGGTGCTGTTGTTGGTTGGGTTAGAGGTGCTGGTGATGATTTTGTGGACTTTGGTATATTTACTAACGACAACGAACGGGTACGCGACTTCGTGAACGGTTATAATCGTAGCATTCTTCTTGACTTCAATGTTGACGGGGTTATCTACGACTTAATTTGACTACGAGACGGATTCAATGCGGTTGGTTCTGGATATTTTGCGCAGGATGTCTTGAACTATCCGCATTTGTATTCGTATGACAATGGGTGTTTGAATGAGAGAGTTGTGAAGGGGGATTTGAGATGAAAGTAAAAATTGGATCAACTATCCACGACAGTAACGACGAACCAATTATGGTTATCTTAAGCGAGGAAGAGAAGGAATTGGTACGCGACATGGGCGGTCAAATGAGGCTTTGTTGTTATCCCGATAAGTGTGATGTTAGCTCTATTGTAAAGTTTATGAACGAAGACCCGATTACTCATAGAGTTAAACTGGAAATTACATTGAATGATATACTTAAATGTGATTCTAATCCCAATCACGTATGGACGGAATTAACTAAGGCTGGATTTAATATGCGTGAGAATATAGACGTTTCTCGAAATATCGAGACTGGCGCGTATGTCTACACACAGGAGGTTTTAAAATGACACCAAAAGAAGTATCCGAAAAGTTAAGAGCCGTTGCAGTAAAACATTGGGGTATGATTATTGACGACGATGGGTTTTGTATATCTCGGATGGCTACGGACGCGGCTGACGCTATTGATTCTTTACAGGCTTTTGTTGATCATATAAATTTATTACCGAATTGTAACGATTGTGGGCTTAAAAATTGCGTATGTAGACCTGGTTTAGGTGAAACTATACGATATAATTGTCCTGGGTATAAGGAATCAAAAAAGGACCTTGAGTCTGTTATTTGTAAAATTGGAGACGTAGTTAAGGCTGAAGTATTATGTACTTATAATCAACACGAATCAATCATTACTGGAAAAGTAGTAGATGTTTCTGGTAATATATTTCGAGTTGAGTATATGGCAAGTAGATACGTTAACTTCTTAATGAGTGACATAGGAAAAACTGTCACCATAACTTAAAGGAGTCACTAGATATGTTCGACGTACGTGAACTTTATTACGATCCAGAGACTAATTTGATGACGGACGAATGCGGGTTTATGGTGTTCGATATATTTGACGTCGTGGACCCTAATGCTTTGTATCTCTTCAAACGAAACAAGCAGCACACATCTACGTGGAACAAATTTGGAGATCTTGTGGTCATGTATTACGGAGAGTTTAGCTCAGAATTTTAATTGGAGGTAGAAAAAAATGAATACTGATTTTGATAAATGTCTTGTTATATTTATTGTTGGTTTAAATTCGGCGGTCTTGTTATATTTATTGTTGGTTTAAATTCGGCGGTCTTGTTATATTTATTGTTCAGAATTTTAATTGGAGGTAGAAAAAAATGAATGTTAATTTTGTAAAGAGTCTTGTCATTTTTGTAATTGGTTTTGGTCTGGGGGCGGTCGCCGCTAAGATGGCGCTTAAACGGGAGTACGAGGAGCTTGTGCAGGAAGAGGTTGAGTCTTTGAGGGAGACTGCTGCACGTAGGAAGGGTCTTCGTGATGATTCTTCGGCGTCTAAAGAGGCTAATGAAAAGGGCGAAACCATCAATGATAGTTTGAAAAATGGAGTAAAAGTCTCTCCAAATACTAAGAATCACTATAAAAAAATGGCCGAGCAGTATGCTGGCGAGGATGATATTGAGCATATTAGAGACCGTCACAACGTAAATATCCGTCCAATTTCCGGCGAGCCTTACGCCATATCCCTTGAAGAGTTCTCGGAGGAGATGGATCACTTTGAAAAGTCGACGATATATTACTACGACGAAGATGACACGCTGGCGGATGAGCAGGAGGAGATGATTCAGGATGTTCTTGCTATAATTGGGCCTGCTGTTTTGGATCACCTCCAGCAAGCGAAGTCTGATGTAGTCTACGTACGTAACGAAAAGATGCAGATTGACTACGAGATTATTGTCTTGGATAAGAGTTATGCTGAGACTGTTTCAGGCATTATACCAGAGGAGTAATGATTTGTATGGAACAAAAAGCACCTATTCAGCTGTCTGATGCGGCTATGGAGAACCAGTATTACTTCTGGCTTTGTGATCTTATTAAGGTCAATAAGCCAGATCAAAGTTATTTTCTTCTTGTGAAATCCTTGTATGACAAAGTGTTTACCTGGACGGTGCCGAACGACGACAATCGGTTGTTTGAGGGTAGGCAGTTACGAGAGCGGTTTTGTGAGGAGAATGAGATAGATTATGTTTATAACCGTCGGTATGCTTGGTTTGTTAAGGACGTTTCGGCGTTAGAAGTAATCATTGCTTTAGCTGATAGATGCGAAAGTATAATGATTGACCAGTGTGATAATACCCCGATGAGAGATTGGTTTTGGACGATGATGGCTAATTCTGGGTTGGATAAGTTCACTGATGAGGCTTATTATTACTTGAATGGGGCGGCTGAAGTGGACCAAATTTTGACTAAAATCATCGATCGAGGGTATAGTAGACTGGGTGTTGGGGGTCTATTTCCTTTAAAATATTCTAAGAACGACCAACGAAAAGTGGAACTTTGGTATCAAATGCATTCGTATTTGATCGAGAATTACTATGTTGATGGAGTAATTGTGTGACACTTTTGACACTTTTGAAAAAGTTTTTGATGAATATTTTTTTATTTTTAGAAAAGTGTGACGAATAAGTGTCACACTGTGACACTTTTGTGACACTTTTGAAAACCCTGCAGCCTTAGGGCCATGCGGGTTCCAGGGTTTTTGTGACACTTGTTACACTTTTTTTCTATACTTTATATAGAAAAGATAATAATATATAAGAGTTTATAAAGTGTCACAAAAACGTCACAAGTGTCACAGACGTTTGAGAGGAGATTCCAATGTGGATTTTTACCAAATCAAGAAGAGGAGTACTAAGAGCGGCGTCATAGAAATATATCCAGATTTTAAGGTATGCCGATCAAAAGATTTAATGGTTAGGGGAAGATCGTTCTACGCCATATGGGACGAAGGACGAGGTTTATGGTCTACTGACGAATATGACGTACAAAGACTCGTTGACGCCGATCTTAAGGCTTATCGAGAAAAGCTAAAAGAAAAGACTGATGGTTCGGTACAAGTTAAACTAATGAGTGATTTCTCCAGTAAGTCATGGGTAGATTTTAGAAGTTATCTAAGTCACATTTCAGATAGCTCAATTCAACTCGATTCAAAATTAACATTTTCAAATACTGATATAAAGAAGAAAGACTACGTAAGTCGAAGGTTGAGTTATCCATTAGAGGAGGGTAAATATGGAGCGTTTGACGAACTTATCGGAGTTTTATATGATCCAGAAGAAAGAGCCAAAATCGAGTGGGCTATTGGAGCCGTTGTATCGGGCGATGCGAGAGATATCCAAAAGTTTCTTGTCTTTTATGGAGAAGCTGGCGCAGGCAAGTCAACAATTCTTAACATTATTCAAAAATTGTTTACCGGATACTACACCACGTTCGAAGCCAAAGCCCTTACCTCATCCGGTAACGCATTCGCGACAGAAGTGTTCAAGTCTAATCCACTTGTCGCAATACAACATGATGGTGACTTGTCGAAGATTGAAGACAATACGAAACTTAACTCGATCATTTCTCACGAAGAAATGACCATGAATGAGAAGTATAAACCTTCTTATATGGCTAGGGTGAACTGCTTCTTATTTATGGCTACCAATCGGCCTGTAAAGATTACAGATGCTAAGTCTGGAATTATTCGTAGACTGATCGATGTTAAGCCTTCTGGTAGAAAGTTACCTTCGAACAAGTATCACTCATTAATGTCTCAGATCGATTTTGAGTTGGGTGGTATTGCTAACCATTGTCTCGATGTATATAGAGAGATGGGTAAGAATTATTATTCGGCGTATCGCCCACTTGATATGATACTTCAAACTGATGTGTTCTTTAACTTTGTAGAGTCTAATTATGACACCTTCAAATCGCAAGACAACGCAACTCTATCTCAAGCTTATGAGATGTATAAAACTTATTGTTCTGATTCATTAATCGAATACAAAGCACCAAGGCATAAATTTAGGGAAGAGCTTAAGAATTATTTTTCTAGTTTCTCGGAGGTTGCCCGCGTTGATGGAGCACAAATAAGGAGTTATTACTCTGGGTTCTTATCTAGTAAATTTATAACTGCTGTGGCACCAAAAGAAGAAACGTTAAACTCATTAGTTCTTGATTGTGTCGAGTCATTGTTCGACGATGCGTGTGCTAGTTGCCCAGCCCAATACGCTAGTTCGAACGATATACCAATTATGAAGTGGGCAGAAGTACAAACGACATTATCTGAGATAAAAACCGGAGAACTCCATTACGTAAAACTACCAGAGAATCATATTGTTATAGATTTTGATCTAAAGGATGGTGATGGAAAGAAGTCCATCGAAAAGAACATCGAAGCGGCTAGTAAATGGCCAGCTACATATGCTGAATTTAGTAAAAGTGGCGGTGGCCTACATCTACATTATATTTATGACGGGGATGCGAAGAAACTCAGCAGAGTGCATTCAGAAGGAATAGAAGTCAAAGTGTCTGTAGGTGACAGTTCATTGCGAAGAAAACTTAGTAAATGCAATAATATACCTATAGTTACTATAAATTCTGGATTAGCATTTAGGGAGGAAAAGATGATTAACTTCGACGCGGTAAAGAGTGAAAAATCACTTCGCGAATTGTTAAAACGAAACCTCAATAAGGAAATTCATCCAGGAACTAAACCTAGCATTGACTTTATTTATAAAATTTTAGAAGATAGCTATACGTTGGGACTTAGGTATGACGTTACCGACATGCGACCTCGCATTCTAGCTTTTGCAAACAATAGTCATAACCAAGCGGATTACTGTATAAAGCTAGTGTCTAAAATGCAATTTAAATCCGAAGACGCGAGTATCTCTCCAGAAGCTTACGAGAAAGATGAACTAGTATTCTTTGACGTTGAGGTGTTTCCTAATCTATTTATTATTGTTTGGAAATTCAAAGGTAAATATAAAGAAAAGGTAAAAATGATTAATCCCTCTCCGGCGGAAATCGAAGAACTTATGAAACTTAGACTTATAGGTTTTAACTGTCGACGATATGACAACCATATTTTATATGGTAGCTACATCGGTCTTAATAATCAACAGTTATACCAATTAAGTCAACGGATTATCAGTGGCAGTAAAAATGCCATGTTCGGAGAAGCATATAACATATCGTATACTGACGTTTATGATTTTGCGTCAGCGAAAAACAAGATGAGTCTTAAGAAATGGGAAATCAAACTCGATATACACCATCAGGAGTTAGGCCTTTCATGGGACAAGGATGTCCCAGAAGAAAAATGGGAACTCGTTGCTGATTATTGTGGAAATGATGTTGATGCTACAGAAGACACCTTTGATCACTTGGCTGGCGACTGGGCCGTAAGACAAATTCTTGCGGAATTAAGTGGTCTAACTGTAAATGATACGACAAATCAGCACTCCATAAAGATTGTATTTGGGAATAACAAACACCCTCAGAACGAATTCATATATACTGACCTAAGTATAATGTTCCCAGGATATGAGTTTAAAAATGGTAAAAGTTATTATCGAGGACTAGAAGTTGGCGAAGGCGGTTATGTATATGGGGAACCTGGAATGTACATAAATACGCCAGTTATAGATGTAGCTTCAATGCATCCAACAAGCATTGAAGAATTAAATATGTTTGGGTCATATACTCAAAAATATAGTGAGCTAAAACAAGGTCGAATAGCTATTAAGCATCAAGATTTGAATACGCTAAGACGTATTTTAGGAGGACGTCTTGCTCCATTCATCGATGAAGTTATTAAAGAAAATCCAAGATTTTCTTTAAAAGATATATCTAACGGATTAAAAACGACAATTCTTTCTGCTTATGGATTGACCTCGGCTAAATTCGATAATCCATTTAGAGATCCTAGAAATATCGATAACATTGTTGCTAAACGCGGAGCATTATTTATGATCGACCTTCAATTCGCGGTTCAAGAGAAAGGATTTCAGGTTGCCCATATTAAGACTGACTCTATTAAAATTCCAAATGCTACAGATGAAATAATGGAATTTGTTATAGAGTTTGGTAAGAAATATGGGTATAATTTTGAGATCGAAGATGTCTATAGTCGCTTCTGTCTCGTAAACGACGCGGTATATATTGCTCGAATTGATGATTGGGAAAATAGCAAAGACAGGGATTTGATAAGAGCAAACGGGTGGACTGCAACTGGAGCTCAATTCGCTCATCCATATGTTTTTAAGACCTTGTTTAGTAAAGAGCCAATCACATTCAAAGACATGCGCGAAACCAAATCGGTTACTACTGCTATATATCTCGATATGAACGAGGGTCTTGGTGAAGACGAACACCGGTATCATTTTGTCGGAAAAGTCGGATCGTTCTGCCCGATAAAACCTGGGATGGGAGGAGGCGTATTACTTCGCGAGAAAGAAGGCAAATATTACGCTGTAAACGGTACTAAGGGATACCGATGGCTTGAAGCTGAGGTTGTGGAGACTCTCGGAAAACAAGAGGATATTGATCGCTCATATTATAAGTCATTGGTCGACGATGCTGTAGAAAACATTTCAAAGTTTGGAGATTTCGAATGGTTCGTTTCGGATGATATTGTCGAATATGGATGGCCAGAGTGCAATCTTAATGGTCGATCAACTATATGTTCTGAATGCGAACACTGGGTTAATGAACCATCAAAACCAACGGAATGTAAATTAGGATTCGATTGTATGCCGTTTTGAAAGGAGTAATAAATTGGAATGCTTAGTCGGAAAGGGGCGAGACGCTAACGCGTTTTGTTTGGAATGTCAAATAAAATACGATATGCCATTTTATTTCTGTTGTATAAACGAATGTGGCGAACACGAATTCTGTAAAGGTTGCACCTCTGGTGTTAATTTGAAGGAGGCGTTATTATGATAGTGACCATCGTTAGCTCGAAGAAGCATCGTGCGCAAATCGAGGAACAGTATCAAAAACTAACAAAAGAAAACCATATTGTTCTAACCCCTATTAAGATCGACATATCGCACAAAGTGTTTGATTACGCTGGTAAACTAACCGTATCAGAAGACCAATTAATGGCCCTGCATAAAGCTAAAATAGATATTTGTGATATGGTTTTGGTTTTGAATGTTAATGGATATATAGGCCGATCTATGTGTGAGGAAATAGGTTACGCCATAACTCATGGTAAGACTGTAGAATATCTAGAACCGTTGTCTGAGTTTGTCGAGAATTAGACTGGTTAAATTTGAAAGGGGAAAATTGTAATGACTGTTAAAAACAATATTGTAATCGAAAATGCCCGTATCGGATTTCGTAATTTCTCAGGTAAAGAAGGACAGTTCAATCCAGCAGGTCGGAGAAATTTCTGCGTATTTATTGAAAGTGACCTAGCCAATCGTCTTGAAGAGGATGGATGGAACATACGTTGGCTCGAACCAAAAGATGATAATTCCGAAAGACAAGCGTACTTACAAGTGGCCGTTAGTTACGCCAATATACCGCCAAAGATTACGATGGTCTCAAGTAGAGGAAAAAATCTTCTTGATGACAGTTCCATTAATATATTGGATTGGGCCGAAATTCAAGAGGTTGATGTGGCTATTCGACCATATAATTGGTCTATGCATGAGGGGACCAAGAACGCTAAGAGTGGCGTTAAAGCCTATGTTAAAACGATGCGTGTAGTTATAGTCGAGGATGAGTTTGAACATAAATATGTCAACTCCCCGGACAGTGCAGCCGCATCAATAGGTGGTTGTGGTAACTGTGAAGCTTGTGACGGTAGTTGTAAGCATCATGACGATTGAGTTAAGGGATTACCAAATTGACGCCATAGAGAAACTAGAGTCAGGCTCCATACTATGTGGTGGAGTCGGCTCTGGTAAATCCAGAACTGCCTTAGTTTATTTTTTTATTAAGGTTTGTGATGGTAGAATAAAGATCAACGGTAAAGGTCACACCGTTGCGATGAAGAAACCAAAGGATCTTTATATCATCACCACAGCTAAGAAACGTGACTCCCTCGAATGGGATGGGGAATGCGCACCGTTGATGCTTTCGCGAAAACCAGAGTTAAGTATTAATAATGTAAAAGTCATTATTAATTCATGGAATAACTTACCGAAATACGCTAGCATCAAAAACTCATTCTTTATTTTTGATGAACAAAGATTAATTGGTTCTGGAACGTGGGTTAAATCCTTTTTGAAAATCGCAAAAGTAAATCGTTGGATTCTATTAAGCGCTACTCCTGGAGATACATGGGGTGATTATATTCCGGTATTCCTGGCAAACGGTTTCTACAAGAATCGTACAGCGTTTCTCCAAGAACACGCAGTATATAATCGATTTACTAAATATCCAAAAATTGAAAAGTTTATAGGCACCAAACGATTAACTAAACAACGCGATCAGATCACAGTAATTATGCATTATGAGAAACAAACTACATCAATTACCGAAACGGTAGTCGTACCATTCGATAAAGAAATGTTTAATCAAGTCATGGTTAAACGATGGAATATATTTGCAGATAGACCGGTTAAGGCTATTGGCGAATTATGTTATCTAATGCGTAAAGTTGTTAATAGCAATCCAGCTAGATTAGATGCCGTTAAGAAAATTATCAAAGAGCATCCTAAAGTAATTATATTTTACAATTTCGATTATGAACTGGAAATGCTTAGAACTCTCGGATCGTCTTTGTCAATCCCATCTAATGAATGGAACGGTCACAAACACCAAGAAGTACCGAAAGGTAAAACCTGGATTTATCTAGTACAGTATTCTGCTGGAGCAGAGGGATGGAATTGTATTGAGACCGATACTACAATTTTCTATTCGCCGAATTACTCGTACAAAATAATGGTTCAAGCAGCAGGTCGAATCGATCGTCTTAATACTCCATTTTCTAAATTGTATTATTATCATCTCCGATCTAATTCTACTATTGATTTATCAATAGCCAAAGCTATACGAGCGAAGAAAGATTTCAATGCTTACAGGTTTATGAAGATGTAGCCCTCGCGTGAAAAACATATGCTATAATAGAGGAGATATGCCTCTTTTTATTTTTCTGTGTATAGGCGGTGACCCATGTTAGAAAGTGCATTTCAGGCCACTCTTATTAAAGAACTTGAAACGTTGTTTGTTGGTTGTGTAATTTTAAAAAATGACGCTAACTACATTCAAGGGTTTCCTGATTTATTAATTTTATATAAAGATCATTGGGCAGTCTTAGAATGCAAACAAAATGCAAAATCTAAGTTTCAACCAAATCAAGAATACTATCTCGAATTACTTGACGGTATGTCATATGCGAGTGTTATTTATCCAGAAATAAAAGAGGAGGTATTACATGAACTTCAAAAAGCATTTAGACATCGACGGACAACACGCATTCCTAAGCGCTAGTAAATACCACTGGGTAAATTACGATACTGAAAAACTCGCTATGTCATACTCAAAATATTTAGCGGCACAACGAGGAACTCGACTTCATGAATTTGCACATGAATGTATACAACTCGGTATCAAACTTCCTAAAACCAAGAAGACTCTAAACCTTTATATCAATGACGCTATCGGCTACAAAATGACAACGGAACAAATATTATATTATTCTGAAAATTGTTTTGGAACTGCTGATGCTATAGCGTTTCGTCAAAACATTCTTAGGATTCATGATCTTAAGAATGGTTCTACCCCAGCTTCATTTCGTCAGCTCGAGATCTATGCTGCTTTATTTTGCCTAGAGTATAACGTGAAGCCAGACACCATAACTATAGAACTTAGACTCTATCAATTAGATGAGATACTAATTCATGAGCCACTGCCTGAAGACATTCTCTACATAATGGATAAAATCATAATGTTCGATAAACAACTAGACAAAATTAAGATGGGAGAATGACCATGCCTGATGAGATATTGCATTATGGGACCCCCCACCATTCGGGACGATATCCATGGGGATCAGGAGATGACCCTCAACAGAGAAATAAAAGTTTCCTAGGGTATGTTGATGACCTCAAAAAGAAAGGCGTTAGTGACGTTGAGATATGTAAAGGTCTTGGTATAACTACTCAACAGCTTCGAGCTAGAAAGTCAATAGCTAAAGCTGAATTACGTAAAGCTGATGTCGCCCAAGCAATCAAATTAAGAGATAAAGGTTATTCTAATGTGGCTGCTGGAAAACGTATGGGTATTAACGAATCGTCCTTTAGGGCATTACTTGATCCAGCTATTCAAGAACGTTCTGCAATAACCGAGTCCATAGCCAATATGCTTAGAGAAAGTGTTGATAAAAAAAGTTACATTGATGTTGGGGTCGGAACCGAAAGACATATGGGTACGGGTATAAGTAGAACTAAATTAAAAACGTCAATTGAAATGTTAAAAGAGGACGGTTATACTGTTCATTATATTCAAGTGGATCAAGTAGGTACCGGAAAAAAGACAAGCGTTATGGTTTTAGCTAAACCAGGAACCCCCTATTCAGAAGTCTACAAGAATCGTGATAAAATTAAAATGGTTACCGATCATTCCGAAGATGGTGGTAGATCATTCCTAGGACTGGAGCCCATAAGAAGTATCAATTCAAATAGGGTTCATATCCGGTATAGGGAAGAAGGCGGCTCTGATAAAGATGGCGTAATCGAATTGAGAAAAGGTGTTGAAGAGTTATCTTTAGGCAAATCTAAGTATGCACAAGTTCGTATCGGTGTCGATGGAACTCATTATATGAAAGGAATGGCTATGTATAGTGACGATGTTCCAAAAGGAGCTGACATCATATACAATACCAATAAACCAAAGGGTACCGATCCAAAGAAAGTTTTCAAAGAAATGAAAGATGATCCCGATAACCCTTTTGGAGCAGTCGTTAGACAACAGCATCATATAACTGAAGACGGAAAGAAGAATCCTAATTCGTCTGAGATGTTAAATCTTAAACGTAACGGTTTATCGTATGACCAAATAGCTGAAAAAATGAACTTATCAAAAGCTACGGTTAAATCTTGTATTGGTGTAAAAGCATTAAATATTGTCAACGAAGAAGGCGAATGGCAAGAAAAATGGGCTAAAAGTTTATCTTCACAAATGTTATCGAAGCAAACACCGAGCCTCGCAAAGAAACAATTAGGCTTAACGTATGCTGCCAAAAAAGAAGAATTCGACGAGATCGTAGCATTAAACAACCCTGTAGTTAAAAAGAGACTTCTTGATTCGTTTGCCGATGATTGCGATTCTGCGGCTGTACATTTAAAAGCTGCAGCACTTCCAAGAGAAGGTTGGCATGCTATTCTACCATTTCCTGGAATGAAGGAAAATGAAATATTTGCGCCTAATTACGACAATGGCGAACGAGTAGTTCTTATTAGGTATCCTCATGGTGGAATATTTGAGATCCCAGAATTAGTAGTAAATAATAGATATGCCCCAGCTAAGAATTCAATCGGACAAGCAAAGGATGCAGTTGGGATTAATCATAAAGTAGCGGAGAGATTATCTGGAGCAGACTTTGATGGAGACACCGTACTCGTTATACCGAACCCTCCAAGTGTTGGTATTAAAACTAAGTCGTCATTAAAAGGTCTTAAAGACTTTGATCCTAAAATTAGCTATAAACCTTATGATGGTATGAGAACTATCGATGGCGGAACGTATAACGAAAAGACAGGTAAAGTCGACTATGGTGGAAAACGTCCAGTAACCCGAACGATGCAAGTAAAAATGGGAGACGTGTCAAATCTAATAACTGACATGACTATTAGAGGGGCAAATGATGACGACATAGCTGCTGCAGTAAGGCATTCAATGGTTATGATTGATTCGGTAAAACATAGTCTTAACCACACACAATCTTATAAAGATAACGGGATTGCTAAGCTTAAAGAGCGATATCAGGGTTCTAAAAGTAGTGGCGCATCCACTCTAATTTCAAGAGCTTCCTCCGAAACATCGGTCAATTTTAGAAAATTAAAAACAAACACTAAGAAGATGACTCCGGAAGAATTAGAAGCGTATAATTCAGGCAAGAAAGTGTATTCATATACCGATGAAACATATACGAACAAGAAAGGTAAAACTGTTTCTAGACGAATCGCTTCTAAGAAGATGGCTGAAGTGGACGACGCGTTTGACCTATCTTCTGGAACGCGAATGGAAACGGTGTATGCTACTCATGCAAATAGTTTAAAGGCTCTTGCTAATTCTGCACGAAAGGAGTCAATAAGCGTTAGACCCATCGCTTATTCGCCATCTGCCAAGAAAGCATATGCTCCTGAAGTGGCGTCATTAACTGCGCATTTGAACATAGCTTTAAAGAATGCCCCATTAGAAAGACAGGCCCAAATATTAGCCAATACCGTGATCTCGGCCAAACGGGAAGCTAATCCCGATATGGATTCATCCGATCTTAAAAAAATCAAAGGGCAAGCCCTTGCTGAAGCACGAACACGGTTAAACGCAAAGAAACAACGCATTGACATCACAGATCGAGAATGGGAAGCTATTCAATCCGGGGCAGTTAGCACTAACACATTAACCCAGATCCTTAGTAACACCGACTTAGACAAAGTTAAACAATTAGCTACGCCTAGAACTAGCTCTTCGTTGACTAAAGCCAAACAAGCAAAGGCTGAGTTAATGCTTGCTGCTGGTTACACTCAAGCCGAAATTGCTAATCATCTTGGCGTATCAGCATCGACAATATCTAAACTAATACAGTAAACGTGAAAGGATAATGTTTTATGAATCAATCGATGTTAACGACCGTTGATAATCCATTTGATCCATTCACACAGTTTGATGAATGGATGGAGTTTGACGAAGCTAAAGGTTACCATTCAAGTGCGTATCTTGCTAGAATAGTGAAGTCGTCTGACGATTTAAGCGAAGCTGATCAGGATATTGCTATCGAGTTAGCTATTGATGAGATCGTTGAACTAAACATTCTTGGTATATACAAAAAAGTGACAATGGATCAATGAGATATATCTGTCGTTAGATATAGGGGGGTCTCTCGCAAAACCTACCCCCTCCCCATAT
>Ga0209728_1000254_pt1 | contig 49018 bp, 117 predicted proteins | sample RifGroD1_FD_183997 | JGI IMG/M metagenome (GOLD analysis project Ga0209728, IMG submission 183997) | Groundwater microbial communities from Rifle, Colorado, USA - Groundwater D1 (SPAdes) (version 2) | ecosystem: Environmental > Aquatic > Deep subsurface > Groundwater | place: Rifle, Colorado... | reverse complement strand
TAAAAGCGTGGCGATAATTGGGACAGAAGTATCAAGTATTGAATATTTTGTTAAACCTAAACCTAATTCTTGGGATTAAATTATCAATTAAATCTGCGATGTTAAATGCTAAAATAATTAAAAAGGGGTGGGATATTATGAATCAATTAGAAATTATGAATAAGTTTAGCAATGGTGAACTTTTAGACGGTGATATTTTTAAGTGTGGTAGACATATATTAGAAGTTCGTAACAATGGGGATATGCTAGTTTCACGTTTGCTTGATCATAAAGGATATATTCTTCAAAATAAATTGACTTTATACAAAGATGATTTACAAGTTGATTTTACTAAGCAATGAATCAGCAATTTGAAGTGAAGAAAGGAATGTATAAATATGATAAAAATAACTATTGAACATTGCGATGGAATAAAAGAAACAGTAGAGTGTGATGCTTATTTGTTATCAGTCTTTAATGAACAAATAGATGGAGGATTAAATTCACAAACGAAGATTGAGGGACAGTTAAAGAAGGGTGCTTTGTTACTAATATATACAACCATCAAAGATTATATTGTAAACTGGAAAGAACAGAGGCTTACCGAAAAACAAGTTGACTATCTTGATAAAATAGCAAATAAGGTTATTTTTAAAAAGCTATAAACCATTGAAAAGTCAGTTTGATTGGAGGAAGTTAAATGACTGAAACAGAATTATTAATCCAAGAAACTATCATCTACCTACTTGAAATTAAAAAGGATTATTCAAAAAGTACCTCAATGAATGACATCGGCAAATTAAGAACTTTAACCAATGCGGTAGAATTATTACACCAATATTTAAGATTAATCAATTAATTAAATAAAGAAAGTAGGATTAAATAAATGAAAATCACTCAAACATTAGAAGTTTCCAAACAAGAGAAAAATATCATCTATAATGCTCTTGAAGCATACATTAAATACCTTACAGAATTGCTATCAGACAGCCCAGAAGGTGCTTGTAAGACATCAATAAGTGAAACATTAACTCAGACCAATAGATTGTTATCTGAAATGGAATTAAGCATGTAAAGGAGGATGAATAAGAAATGATTAAAGAATATAATCTTAGTGGCATATGTTATATAGCAGATCAATTAATAACTCTTAAAGACGCTTTAAATAAAAATGAAAATCTATACTATTTTGATATATTGGATTTGAATACGTTGGGATACGTAAAAAAGATATGATATTATAAGAGAAGATGAGTTTATTCCAATGACATTTAGAGGAAAATATTTGAAAGATGTTGATTAAATGCAAGAAGACGCTAATCCAAAATGCACATTATGTCATGGTGAAGGCCAAGTTTATAAGTATTTCGCTAACCATAAATACAAATATGTTTTATTTGAATGGTTATATTGTAATCAATGTTTTCCTGAAAGTCGTGGGCATTGGCCTATTAGTGATAGTACAATTGAGATAGATGGTAATGAATTTGACAGACTTCAAAAAGAAGAAGATTATAGTGATGATACAGGAAGTTCATTAGGATAAATTAGATTAAAATACATACGAAGAAAGGTGATAATTTATGGAAAATACGTGGTATATATTCACAGGTATTATAGGATTAATATTAGGAGTAGGTAGCATTCTATGTTTTATATGTGGAGTAATATTTTTAGGGGGAATATTAATTGCTCTTTGGGAGAAAGAATATGATGAAATACCATTTATTGCAGGAATAATAGTTTTTTGTACAATAATTTGTTCAATATCTTTAGTAATTAATCTTAATGTAGTCAAATATCAAAAACAAATATCTAATGAGATTACAAATATAGTATCATATGAAGGTATCGCTAATGTAAAAGAAGGTAAATTTAACTATGGTAGTTTATACTTTACACAAGGAGAAAATAATAATTATTCAGTTTTGAAATTAAGTCCAAATGATTGTAAATTACATTATACAGATGATACTAATATCAAGATTATTAAAAATCATACTGAATATTTATCAAAGTTTAGATATTTAAGTTTGTTTTGTTTAGATGAAAAAGTCAATTATGATGTTTATTTACCAGAAAAATATAGGAAGTAGTTTAAATACAAAAAAGAAAGGAAATAATTTTATGAAAGACTTAGAAACAAAATTACAAAAAAGAATTGATGATATTAATTTTGATTTATTTTGTGATGTAATTGATAAATTACAAGTTTATGGTGTTAATTTGTATAATGGTGAAGGTGAATGGGACTTTAATCAGTTTAGAAATGCTTGTAAAAAGACTTATAAAATTTTGTTTAAAAATGATGAACAACATCAAGAAACAAGTATTAAATATCAATTATGTGATTTTATGAGTGCAGTTCAGGCAATTGTAGGTATAAGAAATATTACAGAGTTTATGTACAGATAAATGACCTTTAAGAAAGAAATTCTATAAAATAATCATAATTTTACCTATATCCATTTTATCCCAACTCTACAACCCTACTCCCAAGCCACTTTCAAAACCATAAATTCCCATCAAATTCGACTTTTATTTGATTAAAGAAAGGAGTTTATGATATTGATCGAATACGCAATTGTAAATGATAAAAATCTTTATTTTAAATTATTTTAACCCCAATCAATGTATTGTTTCAAGGGAAGGAAGTGATCAAAAACTTATGGACGCTATCAGTGAAATCAAATTACTAAAAATAAGAATGAATAACGAAGTTATGAAAAATAAAGATTTAAGAGATGCTTTAGATACAGCAATTGATGCCTTAGAGAAGCAAAATATAAACAATAAAATAAATAAATAATGTTTTTATATCAACTAAGGATGTGATGCTATATATGATTGTAATACACTTAATTTAATATATAAATAATTATTATGAAGTGAAAGAAGGAATAGAAAATGAATCAAAAATTTAATAAGTTTACAATTGTATCAGTAATGTTTGTTACTTTATTAATTATCTCAAATTTAATGGCAACAAAAATGATTACTTTATTCGGTATGGTTCTTCCATCAGCAGTAATTGCTTATCCATTCTGCTTTATGCTAGGCGATGTGTTGACAGAAGTATGGGGTTATAAAGAAGCAAAGAAAGTGATTTGGTTAGGATTTTTTGCAAGTTTAATCTTAACTATTTGGACATCAATTGGAATATATATGCCATATCCTGATTTTTGGACAAATCAAAATGCATATGCAACAATATTTGGATTAGTGCCAAGAATTACATTAGCTAGTTTTTCTGGATATCTGTGTGGAGAGTTAATAAATTCATGGTCATTAGATTTAATTAAAAAATATACAGGGCAAAAATTCATGTTTGTTAGAACAATTGGGTCAAGTGTATTAGGCCAAATTTTAGATACTGTATTATTCTTTGGGATTGCTTTTTATGGTACAGTCCCAAATAATGTTTTAATCACAATGATGATTACTCAATATTTGTTTAAGGTTTGCTGTGAAGCATTATTAGGAACTCCTCTTGCTTATGGTTTGGCAAAATGGACAAGAAAAGATGAGGTGATTAATTGATTTTATATGTATCAAAATGTAATGATAAACTTAATTCCAAAGAACTTAATATTGAAGAATTATCAGAATACTTGTGTTTAAATCCTATTTATCCAGTTACAATAAAAAACAAAAATGTAAATATATTAATGGACTCTGGAGCTTACCAAGACAGAGAAAAGAATAAGCGTCTCACAAATGAACAGGCATTAGAAAGGCAACTTAAATATGAGATAAAATTAGGATTAATTAGTCAAAGAATAGTTGCTTATGATTACATGTCAAATGTAGAAGAAACTATAATAGCAAATAATTTTCTAAATGACAAAAGAAAAGAATTAACACCTAGACAACTTGTATTTATGGTTCAAGGAGATACAACGAGAGAATATATTTATTGTCTTACTGAAACTTTAAAAATAATACAAAAAGGTGATTGCATAGGATTTGGAGGTGTTGCATTATCAGGTAAAATCAATGATGTAAAATTTAAGTTATTAGATGCATTCAAAATTGGATTACCATTAATCTATAAATATGGTATAAAAGACATACATATTTTTGGAGTAGGATCATTTAAAGTATTAAAACAAATTGCAGAAATTAAAGAAATATTTACAAAATTAGGAATAAACAATGACGATATTAATATAACTTGTGATACAGCTTCGTTTGAAATAATGTCTACTATGGGAAATGTGGTTAATACAGAATTAGAAAAATGGGAAAAGGTTTATACCAAAATAGACAAATACATAAATTATCATCCCCGCGACCTAACTATAGATAATACCAAAAAAGCAATAAATATTATTGGAGGAATTTAAAAGTTAATGAATAATAAAATAGCATTAGTTTCATGTGTTAGTAAGAAACAATTAGGAATACATAAAGCAAAGGATTTATACATAAGCTCATGGTTCAAAAAAGCAAGAGCATATATAGAAAACAAAAATTATAATAAATGGTATATATTAAGTGCTCAGTATTATTTAGTTGAACCAGACCAAGAATTGCCATATTATGAAATGTATTTACCTAAACAGAGTAAAGAGTATAAAAAGGAATGGGGAATAAAAGTATCAGAACAATTAGTAATTACAGATGATAAGGAAGTAGAAATTGATATTTTTGCAGGAATGGAATATAGAAAATATTTAGCACAGTCACTAGAGGCAAGAGGGTTTAAGGTTAATGTGCCGATGCAAGGGTTAGGTATAGGGAGTCAGTTAAAATGGTTTAAGGATAGGATATAAAGTAATAAATAATTTTATTACCACTATTGCTTTTATGAGGTAATAGTGGTAATATATTTATAGAAAGAGATTACATAAAGGTGGTTAATTTATGAAGAAGAAAACCATTATAGAATCCGAGTTTGAACTTTCGGATACTGATAAAATTAAAGCATGGGCAATAAAGTGTGGTTATTTTTATAAAAATTATAAATTTCGGTATGACTATGATGCTTTAGGCATAACTGAATTAATAGCTAAACAAATGGTTTTAGAGTCTGGAGGAGATTATGATGAATCAAATGTAAGTGATTTACAGGAATGTATCATAAAAGACTATGAAGAAGATACAGGGAATAAGATAATATAAATTTGAAAGGGGAGGATTACAATTTTTAATACAGAAACATTAGATGAACTTTATTATTTACTTGGTCAACAGTTTGCGAATATGGGAAAATGCTTAAAATATTTAATGGTAAATTAAAAGATGAGATTCTGAAATTAAAGAATGAAAATTAAATCGAAAGTGTTACTTATGATAAAATATATTCGCTGATTAGCAAAGAAATCATCATCTCTCCTACGGAAATGCACAAGATATTCCCTGATTTCAAAACATTAGTAGAACGAAATAATTCTACATATGGAGAGGAATTACGATTCATTTTTATGTCTATGGAGATGTTGATATCAAAATTACCCATAATACCAAATAAAAATCAAGAGGATTTATGGTATAGGGTTATTTTGATGCTCAAGCAAGTAATGGATATTGTGATGTAATGAATTGAAAACTTTATTAGACGCGACAATTATTCTAGATGCAGAATTAGCACCTGAATAATTAGACGCAGTAATACAAGCATTAAAAATGATCCAAAAAGACTGCTTAAAGAATTAGAACTAATGAAAGAAAATAAGAAACAAATATGGGGTTATTAAATATAATCTCATGAGAAGGAGAAGTACATATGAAAAAGTTTACATGTCCAAAATGTGATGGAAATATAGTTTATTGGAATGAATATTACTTTGAGAAATACCAAAAAATTAATCCGCAAACGGGAAAGTTAAGTAAAAGAGTTTACAAAAGTGAAGAATGTGATGACGTTGACCACGAAGGATTTAGATGTGAGGTTTGTGGGTGGGTCTCCAATACTATTAATGATGTATTCCCGGAACATTTAGAGGAATGGCACGATAAAAACAAAGGTAAGTTGAAAATTTACTCTTTTGAATTAGAATCCTAGCAAATGATGTTTTCATTTGGTTATAATAAAATTAGAGGAGAGTGTATTTTATGAAATTGATAGCTTTTGATTTTGAATATGTTTTAGATGGAGCAGAAAATTATGATGCAAAAACAATGTCAAATGAAGTTAAAGAAAAACTTAAACCATATGTATTGTATTTCAGGGAAGATGACAGCATAGGAATTTGCTATAAAACCCAAAAGGAAAACATAATTAAAGTGTTGAAAGAATATGGAAAAATTAAAGTAGTTGGAGAATTTCTTGATTTATATACATTTTTTAATACTGAAGACTATGGTTGGGATAATGTAATTTTAGGTAACTACGAACTTGATGCAGATGAAATTTGGAGCGAATTTGCTAAATTACTTAAAAAGAATGAGAAATTATTAATTGAAGCAGGGAATAAATTTGAAGATGAGTGGCACAAACTTGAAAAGGCAGCAATAAGAAGTGTTTGGGATAATATGGCTAATGATATTAGGAAAGAAATAGAATATGCAGAAAAAGATTTAGAAGAACGGGTAGGAATGTATAAGTAAATAGTAAGGGAGTGTCATAAATTGAAAGATATTGATTTTGAATTATTAAATATCAGCAAACACACAAACAAAGAATTACTTAAAGATTATATTAATCGGTGGGGAAATGCTCAAGTATGTGATTTTTGTGGATGGGTTTCTCCATATGGCCCTTATTCACATAGATTAAATTGCTGTGGTGAAGTAACACGTTTGGTTTTAGAGCAAGAAAATACACCCAAAGAAATTAAACCATGTCCTTTTTGTGGAGGAAAAGGTGAAGTTCAAACCGAAGGGGAAGATTGGGGTTCTATATGGGTACAATGTCAATCTTGTGGTGCTGAAGGAGCATGGATTGATACACATGATGGAAAAACAGAAGATGATGCAATTAATAAGTGGAATACAAGAGTATAATAGATTAAAGGAGATGTTTAATATGAAAAAATGTGGAGCTTGCGGTTATGAATATAAAGGTGAGTGGACTAGAGATGGATATGTTGATATTATAGGCGATGAAAAGTTTATACAAATTTTCTCAGATCATAAATTCAAAATAGAAAATACTGAAGAATGTCATCATGGAGATTATGACTATGAATCTACGGTTACTGTTGAATTATACGCTTGCCCAAAATGCAATATGATTTTGATGGTTTAGCATCAAAGAATCGATTTATAGGCATTGGAGGTATCACAGTCTTATGGAAATCTTAATAGATACCACTAAAGGTATCAACAAAGAATTTCTAAAACTAAACCGAAAAGATTGGTTAAAAATTATGAATACCAATCTAGATGTTGGAATAGTTATTTGTAGAAAAACTGATGAAGTTTTAAAATCTATGGTATACAACGATACTGCTACTATTTATCTCGAATATGAAGACAAAACAATGTTATATAGACATTATGATATCAAAATATCTGATTTGAAGTATTATCTAGATGTACTTATAGAGCAAGATAATCTATGGTGTATGAATTATATTACTTATCTTATGGGCAGAGGGTTTAGAATCAATGATATTTTAGTTTTTGAAAATGGGAAGAAAGGAATAGTTCTTCATCCAAAAGAATCATACAGAAGTGGTATCCATTACAGATTAATTAAGAAAGATGGAAGTTATGGAATAAAGGAATTAACTTTACATAGTGGTAATAATCCAAAAGTAGAGAGGAGTTAAAATTATGTTTAAAGTTAGAGATAAAGGTGATATGCCAACATTTAGAGCTGATTTAATTATTAAAACTGTATATGGAATATTAGAAGATAGTAATGGTTATCCAAAGTTTTTGTTCTATGAAAAAGGACAGTGGATTTATCATTCAGCTAAAGATTATGTGCCGTATGGGAATGAGTAATTATGAGTTTAATTGATGATGCTTGGGAAACTGCAGAATATATAAACAAACTATTAAATGGTGATTATCGAAAATTAAAAAGAATTTTTGAACATCTTTGTATACACGACATTATAATTTACCATGCATCCAAAGAACAAATGATTGATATTTTCAAAGATATATAAAGTTAAAATCATACTTTCCTTGGAGTTTATTCAAGTCATATTATTGACTATACTTCAATTGTCAAGTAAAATTAACCAAAAGATCAAAAAGGGTATAAAGGGAGGAATTCAGAATGTCCGAACACAATGGATTTGTATTAGCAAAAACTATCAAAGAACAAAGAAGTAAATTAAATCTTACTCAAGAAAAATTATCTGAACTCACAAACATACCTCTAACCAAAATCATTCAATATGAGAATGGTGACAATGTTGATATGCCATTTTATGAAATTAGTTTATTGAGTAATTTCTTTGGTGTCACAATTAATTATTTAATAACTGGAGAAGAAAGTAAATTCGATGATAGTGATTTAGCAAAGATGTTAAACAAACCTTCAAGACCTTGCTTATGTGGTAATAATAATTTAGTTGTGGATGCTGATGAGGCAGGATTTCATTTTCTATTTTGTCCAAATTGTAAGAAACAAGGATTAAGAGGAAAAAATATTGAGGAAGCAATTGAGATGTGGAATAAAGGTAAGTGAAGGAGAGGAAGATTAATATGAATTTAGAGCAAGCAATTTCAATAGCATCATTAGCTCATGCAGGGCAATTAGATAAAGGTGGAGAACCTTATATATTACATCCTTTAAGAGTTATGATGAAGTTAAAAGATGAGAAACAAAGAATTGTTGCTGTGCTACATGATGTTATAGAGGATACTATTATTACTTATCAATATTTAAAGGATCGAGGTTTGAACAGTGAATTAGTTAATCATGTTGTAACTTTAACAAGATTTAAAAATGAAAACTATAATGAATACATCAACCGCATAAGCAAAGATGAATTTGCTATACAAGTTAAATTAGCAGACTTAGAGGATAATATGGACATGTCGAGACTTAAAAATCCAACAGTAAAAGATTATGATCGTGTAGTTAAGTATGGGAAAGCAAGAGAGAAATTGATGAATGCTTTGGTTAATATGCAATAGAATAAAAAGGAGAATATAAAATGAAATCCGAATTAAAATGTCCTTTATGTGATAGTGATATGATTCCTAGAATTGAAGAAATTCAAGACGATACTTGCTTATCTCCTTGGATTATGGGCTGGGATTGTGAATGTGGCCTAGGCTTAACTGTTGATGATTGATCATATAAATCAAAAGATTGAAAGGAGGAGAAAATGTAACAATATGAGTAAAGTTAAGTGTAGTGTTTGTAATATCTTTATAGAAGAAAATGAAGTATTTAATGATGGAAGTTCTTATCTCTGTGGAGATTGTGCAATAAAAGAAATCATGAAAATACATGGACTAACAGAAGATCAGGCATACCATATTCTAGAAACAATACAGTTTGACAACTAATGGAAAGGAGACTTCAAATGAGCGACCACAAACACAAAATATTTATGATTTCAGATCCTCATTTCTACCATGAAAATATTATTAAATATGAAAACAGACCATTTGATAATGCAGAGCAAATGACTAAAACAATTATTAAAAACTGGAATAAAGTTGTTCAAAGGGATGATGAAGTTTTCTGTTTAGGTGATATTTGTTTTAAGAATAAAGAAATTACTACTGAAATTGTTCAGCAATTAAATGGAATCAAAACATTAATCTTAGGAAATCATGATAGATCAAAATCAGTGACTTGGTGGAAAAGTGTTGGATTTCAAGAGGTAAGTAAATATCCTATCATTGTTGGTGATTTCTATATTCTATCACATAAGCCTATTTATTTAACTGAAGCTATGCCTTACGCGAATATTCACGGACATATTCATCATTTAAAATACTCTGGCAGTCAGCACTTTAATGTTAGTGTAGAATGTATTGATTATACTCCTATGAATTTTGAGGATATTAAGAAGGAAATATTAATTAGGAATGTAGAGGAAGATTAGAATGAATCAAATTACTATGGAAGAAATTAATAATATGAGCGAAGAGGAACTTGAGAATTGGTTTGATAATCTACCAACTAGAAAATGTCAATGTGGGAGAGAGTACCCAGACATCCCAATGTATTTTAGTTATAAGGGTTTATGTGTAATTTGTAATCAAAAATAACCAATTCAAACACGCATTTTATCTTCATTTTGGATTTGAAAAATGGATAAGAAGAATTTTAAGGATGTTAAGATAGGGGATAGTATTAGATTATTTGAAATCTATAAGTTTGAAGTATTAAGAAGTAATGATAGATCAGATTCTAAAATTGAGGGAATTTTTACAGATAGATATTCTATATCCCACGTTGTAAAGGTTATAAAAAACTATATTTAACTTGCATGTTATGATGGGCAATCTTGCCCAAATGATAATTTTTATGTTATTAAATTATATGATGGGGTTTTTACCGTTACAAAACATTGTGAAAATACTAAGCGTGGTGCGATATATTATAAACAAGACTTTTTTGGATATGTCGATGAAGATGATGAATATGTATATTTAGCACATTATTATGTTTATAGTGAAGGAAAAAGTTCTATGTATAAGGCAAAGAAAAAAGAATATTATAAACATGCTATTAGTATACACGAATTTGATTATGCTAAAGAACATTATCGTGAAGAGTGGGGGATTAGTTGGTAAGGAGTTAGAGTAGAATAAAACGGTGATTCTAAATTAGGAGGGTTAAATATGGCAGGATTCGGGATAAAGCGTTGTTGTGAAAATTGCAACAATCAAGTGGAAGTTAAGAAATATGTTTATTATTGCAAATTCGGAGAAAAAACATTTCAGGAATGTCAAGTAGAATATCCAAAAGATTTAAAAGCAGGTAAACTTTATGATCAAACGCTAAAAGATTTGGTTTTGAAAAAAAATTATTTTGTATTATTGGAAGGTTATTGAATAGGAGAGATTTAAATGAATATATGTGAAAAGTTAATTTGTCATTCTTGTGAAGAAGGAAAATGTGAGAATACTGAACATTGGTATGCTTGTGCAAACTTTGATCGCTATTGTGATTCTAAAGAAATAAATGTGAGAAATATTGAATTTGGTACATATTGTTCAAATTGCAAAGAAAAGTTAGTTTATAATATAAGATGAAGTGAGGAAGTTAGATTGGAAAATGATTTAAGAGAAACAGAGATAAATGGTGTGGAGAAGGTATTAAAAAATCTAGGTTTCCAAATGTGCGAACAAGATGGGAATTATAGACCTTTCAATGAAGTGATGATTGACTTAGGCGAAGCCATTAAAAAATTAAGAGAGACAAGCAATGAAAAACAATTTGAAATTATGAGAGATTATATCTATAATACCATCGTTGGAGCAAGATATAAAAACCAATTTAAGTTTTAAATGAAGATAACAACCATTTTATTTGGAATTTAATACTAGAAAAAACAAACAATTGCATGTATAATTAAGCATGAGAGGTGAAAAATCATGCAAAATATTATTAATTATATTAAAATCTCAAACAACCCTAATGAAATAAAGCAAATATTAAAACCATTAAAAATTAAAGAAGTTATTAAAGTTGCAAAATGTTTGAATCTGCCAGTAAGGGGTAATGAGAATAAAACTGAGATTATTGGTAATATTATTTTAGGGATTGTGAAATAGAAAGGAAGGATAGATATGCATGTAAAAACCATTCTCACAAATGAATCTGGTAAATGGTTATGGGTAGTGCAGAATATTGAGACAAAAGAATTATTGAGAGAATTTGATACTTATCCAGAAGTAGACAAATATTGTAATGATAATGGATATGAGATTACACTTTTTGGTAAGAAAACTAAGAATATTAAATGTAAAAATAAAATTTATTAAAGTGGTTGACGTATAGATTGATGGTATGGTAGAATAGGATAAGATAAATTTTGAGAGGTGGAAGATAAAATGGAAAAGAGAAAAGTTAAATTTACTATGGTGGTCACTAGAGAGTATGAGATCAACTTAGCCGATTATCAAAATATGGGTAGTGAAAAACATCCAATGCCTCCTTGTCAAACGATTGAAGAAGCATCTAAATTTGATACTGAATGTATTGAGCAAGATCCATTTGCTTTTATTGATGATAAAAATACTGAATTAAAAGTTACGTTTGAGGTTTTACCAGAGTAAAGTCTCATTAATATAATTTGCCCAAATTATCTGTGCTGAGATGCGAAAGGTGAGCTAATCTTGTGCCTGACTAACACAAGATAGTTGAAGTGTTATGGGGAACATCTGTGTGCAACTGGCAGATGAAGACGCTCCATCCCCAAGGAATAGGAACTTAGGGGATATTACATAATAAAAATTGAAAGGAGCGAAACTAATGAAAACTTATATGACAGTTTTTATACCAGAGTTGAATATTATGAAAACAGTCAGCAAAGATATTATTAAAATTGATTTAGATAGTCCATTTAAAATAAGTGGTAAGAAAGATAATTATTATAGAGTTGATCCTTATTTATATTCTAACAATGGGCATATTATTGATGCAATAAGTGAAAAACAATTGAAAAATCTAAACACTTATGAAAGTGTAATTATTGCTAATGGTGAATACTTATCTGATATATTAGAATTAGAATTTAATATTCTATATCATCAATTGGATAATATCGGAGTTATAGTAACTTACACAGGTGATTGCGATAATTATGACGGTGAAAGAATTGCAATTAGTAAACTGATTGCTTATGCAAATGAGTTAAAGGAAATTTGTGAAGATAGGATTTAAAAGACGAATTTGAAAGGTATTAGAAAGGAGAAAATTAATATGTTTAGAGTCACTATAAGGGAAGATGGTCGAGGCGATTATGACGTAGAATCAAGTGCTACCGATTATCAATTGATTCCCATGATAAAGGAATATTTTATTAACGATAGAGGTTTGACACTTGAGCAATACATTAATAGCAGAGGATATAGTTTTCGAGAATGTAAACCAAATCCTGTGCTTGATTTAGATTTTCTTGAAATTCAAGCGATCAGTGAATATCGTGATGAGTGTAAAAAATTAGGAATTGAACCAAATATACGATAAAAATTAAGTTTGGAAGTATTTTAAGAAAGAAGGTTACATAAATGGATGATCGTATAACTATTGAGCATGAAAGTTTTGCAATGCTAGGTATTACAAGAAGTTCATGTAGTTTCAGCCAGAATTTATTTGGAAGTTCAATTCAACATAGTCATACTATTAGACTTAAAATTGCTCCTGCCAAAATTGATCGGATGTTAAATAGGGATTGGTTTCATGCTAATTCAAAACCTTATATCGAAGTTGAAATGTCATATTCACAATTCGCAGAAGCAATTACTTCTATGAATGTGGGAGATGGAGTCCCTGTTACACTCAGATGATTAGATGGTAGAATGATTGAAGATTGCCCACAATTTGATAAACGTCAGGAATTTGAGAAAGAATTTGAAAAGGAAATGCTGAAAATCGGAAAGTCACTTAGAGTATTAACTGAGCAAGCAGAAGCATTATTATCTGATAAGAAACCTCCCACAAAATCAGATAAAGAAGCAATATTAAATGGGATTAAAATGTTGAGACAAGAAATTGAAAGTAATGTTCCTTTTATTCAAAGTAGTTTTAACGAACAAATGGATAAAACAGTCCTCGAAGCAAAAGGTGAAGTAGAGGGGTTTGTAATGAACAAACTTATATCGGCAGGATTAGAGGGGTTACAAAAGGAAATGAAGATGTTAGAAGATACAGAAGAAATCTAGAATAAAATTATTCTTTCAATTGATTTTAGAGAGGAAGTTTATTATGAATTGTCAATGTGGTAATGTTCTTTTGTTTACGGACAATAGTATTAAATCTAAAAATGGTAAGCACGGAAAGGTAATACCCATATATTATTGCAATTCATGTAATGTGATCTATGATGGATATGAATTAGACTGTAATGATAAATATTTGTTAGCTGAAAAGAAGTATATTAAATGGTTTAAAAATTAAATTGAAAAGAGGTTTAAAATGCCAATAAAAATTGAAGGATTTAACCACTGTGAATGGGCTACGAGTATATTTCATAATGATTCAAGATGTGAATATTTAAACAAAAACAATACTCGTTGTTTAAAGTATGACAAAAAGTTGATAGAAGACGAGGGTACTGATCCTTGGACTTGTAGAGATGGGTTTTCGGTACTTAGATGTGATGAATGTAAATCTGAATATCCAAGAGGTGAATAGTTTAATACTTTTTATATAAGGGCTTAAATTTAAATATAATTATTGCAATATTCTTCATTGCGTGTTACAGTAATTATATTAAAGTTATAGGAGGAATTACATATGATCAGGCATGTAGGATTCGCTTGTATGAGTAAAAAGTGCAACACTAAGTACCAAAAATTCCGTCTATCATCATTCAGTGAATACAGATTAAAACAAGCCATTGCTCACAATATTAAAGAAACTGAGCGTACAATCCAACATTGCATTTCAGAAGGAATTAAATTATTCAGAATCAGTTCAGATTTAGTTCCATTTGCCACTCATGAAATTATGAAAGATATTAATTATATGGCTTGGATACAATCTGATTTGCAAATGATTGGTGATATAGCAAAAAATAATAATATGATATTATCAATGCATCCATCTCAAATGTGTTGTATAAACAGTCCAAAACAAGATGTTGTAAATAATTCTATCAAGGATTTAATTTATCATTATGATATTCTTAATGCTATGGGCCTAAGCGATTTTAATATCATAATTCATGTTGGTGGAGTTTATGGTAATAAGCCGGAAGCAATGAAAAGATTTATTGGTGTCTTTAATAGTTTGCCATTGGATTTAAGAAATCATATTCTATTGGAGAATGATGACAAAAGTTATACGATTAGTGATATAATGGAAATACACAAGGAAACTGGGGCTAAAATTGTGTTTGATTATCATCATCATCGTGTTTGTAATAATGATGGTATAGAATTGGATTTAGAAGCGATATTTGCCACTTGTGGGGTTGGTAATGTGCCTAAGATTCATCTTAGTTCACCAAAGAGTATTAAGGAGTTCAGAAATCATTCTGACATGATTGATTTTAATTATTGTAAGGATTTCTTTGAGAAGTATAAGGGATTAGAATTCGATATAATGATTGAGGCAAAAGATAAGGATTTGGCTGTTGATAAGTTTATTGAGGATTATAGGAGGGAGGTAATAAAATGAAAATTATATGTAATGAGAGCGAAAAGAAATGGTTAATAAAAGCATTAAAAAATAGTGAATATGGGTGTCCAAAAGTGCATTCGTTATTAAGATGTTTAACACAAGAAACTGATGGATGCTTAACATCTACTTTTGAAAATTGTATAGTTGGTCAAATAGAATTTATAGTACAATAAATGATAAGCGAGGAGATAATCTAAATGGATATATTTGAGAGAATTCAAGCATTAAACAAAAAAGGTATCATTATTGATTGTATAGCTGTCAATCAAATAGATAATGGTAATAAACAAGGTGTAAATGATGGAGCATTCCATTTAATAACTTATACTGTAGAAGTAATGGATACTTCATTAGGTGAAATGTTTTATACAGAATCGTGTGATTCATTTAAAGAAGCTATTTATTCAGGAGTAAAATTTGCTGAAGAACAAAAATTAAATAGTTAATCCCAGAAAAGTGTGGATTGATTGGATTTTAAGAAGGAGTGATTTTAAATGAATATTTATGGTTTTACAGGTCATACTGAAGAATATTACGAAGAAATTGTAGAAAAATGTATTCGCAATCATTTTAGTAATGTCAATCCTCATTATCAAGCAATTATTAAAAACACAGTGTTTGAAGATTGTATTCTTAACAATAACCTTATTAAAATTACATCTTGCGAAGCAGGAATATTTAATATTGAATTCTTTACGAGTGATATGAAGTCAAGATGTTTGACTTATGTGGATATTCACAAATTGAATCGTTAATTATAGTTAAAAGGAGTGATAAAGTAATGTTGAAATTCAAAGTTGGAGATGAAGTGACAGTTGATGATATTAAAATTATGTTTGATGATTCAGAAGGTGAAGTAAGATTTATTGGTGCGGTAGGAGAAATTATTGAAGCAGTAGAAGGTACTAGCAATCCATATCAAATAAGATTTTATGATAAAAATATTCAGAAAGTTAATGAAGAAATGGGTAGTAGATTGTTTTATGAATCTGAGTTGTTTTTTCTTTAAATTTAAGTGAGAAGAAAGGAGAAAGCATATGAAATTTCTAGTTAAAGTTAAAAATACAGACGATGAAATAATTGCAGGATTATTGGAATATGGAACTGTTGATGATATATTAATGGGGAATATTTGTTTAGTTAATGCTAATAAAAGTTCTTTTGATAAACTTAAATCCTGTTATGGGGTTTTAAGTGTGGATAAAAGTCTTAAAACTTTGAATGATAAAGTGGATGAATGGTTAGAGAGAGACTGCACATTAGAAAAGTAATGAATGCGAATAGGAGAAATTGATTTGACAAATTTTGAATTTATAACTCAAGAACAAAGAGAAATTATTGAAACGGTTAAAGAATTATCAGAGGAACAACGATTGGATATTCTACATGCCTTTTGTTATCATTGTGGATACTATACACCTGATTATCATTGTCAATGCAGTAATGATGAATAAATTGGAGGAGTTAAAAATAGAAGATATAATAGATCATATAGACGCTAGAGAATTACTTGGATTAACTAAAGAAGAAATGGAAAAATTTATTTTAGAAAATGAATTAACTAAGGTAAGATATGACGATTCATTTTACCATTATGCCTTATATAAAGATGAAGTATTGAAGTATATGAAAAAGTAATTTCGAGGTATAAAATGAGAATTAAGAACAATGAACGGTATATTACCAATAAACAACTTAACAAAATACTGAAGTTTCTAGGTGAGGAATATAAACCCAAAGAAATTATTATTTGCGAAAATAGATTTGACCTTCTAAAATTAGGATTTCTTCATTGTTTATTAATGTTACTTTCATTAAGGATACTTCCTATTCTTATAGGTAAAGTCGAAGGTATTTATATTCCCTACTTTGATAAAGTGTGTGTCTTTATATTTGCTCAAGATTATGATGATTATAACTTTCATAGTAAACAGTTTTATTCTTTACATGCTTTATTGCACGAATTACGTCATTATTATCAATATATTAAGAAAACAGGCATTAGCGAATTAGATGCAGATAATTTTGCTACAAAGTTTTTAAACAATAACTCTCAAAAGATAAAAGAAATAATGGGTTGGAGAGATGAGTGGGAAGTTGAAGAGGAAGAATAGGAGGATTTAAAGATGAAAAAGACAAGGATTATTGAATATAAATATGATGAAAATGATATTAAAGATATTAGGTTGAAATTAATGAATATTATGGATATGATTGCTTATAAAGAATCTGAAAAGGAAATTATCGAGGACAAGATTCAAGAACTGATGAATGAATATTTTGATTTATAAACCAATTCAATATCTAGATTCGAAGGAGAGGTTTAAACATGATTTGTAAATATTGTAATGAAACTATGGAATTTGATTCAAGTGAAGGTATTGGATACAGTGAGATTCACCATTATAATTGTATTATGTGTGAATCAAGTGTTACTGTTCATGAGAATAGTCAAGAAGATGTTTGGATTCATGGAGGGAAATAAATCCGGCAATCCGAGGAACTTTAACTATTATTAGGAGGTTTTATTATGAAATCATTTAGTGATTTTAAGAAAGAATATTTTGATAATGTAAATAATAGTCATACATTTGCAATATTTAACAAAAACACAAATAAGTTTTTACAATACTATGAAATTGTAAAAGATAATGCAAATGATAAGTATCGTATATTTGTAATTCCGTTATCTTTTATAAGACCAGAATCATTTGATTCTCAAATAGAAGCTGAAGAATGGATAAAACAAAAAGACACTATTATTTCTAAAAAAGCATTTTTATCATATAATTTAGAAAAAATTGAAGAGTAATACTTTAAAACTTTGATTAGATGGGAAATTTGAGGAGGTAATAAGAAATGAGTAAATTAACATTAGCTGAATTTGAAGCAATTGATAGAATTAAAATTGACTCTTTAATATCTTTATTAATTGATAAAAATATTATTAATAAAACTGGATTGTCAATAATGATTAAAGATGAGATTGATAATCTTTTTGATTGTAGTAGTAAAGAAAAAATAAAAGCAGAAATTAACAAGTTTTTAACGAATCTTTAATACAAGGAGGAATCATTATGAAATTACTAAAATACTATCATTCAAAAACATTTCATTATGATAATGCTGAAGAAAGATTAATAAAGCTATGAAGGTTAAATATACTGCAATATTCGACGTAGAGAAAATTGATAGCAATGATAAGAAATTTAAGGTTAGTAAGAATGAATTTAAAGAAATTCAGAATTGTTTAGATTGTAATGTTTCTTTAGCAGTAAATGAAGGTATAGTAGCATGGAATGATGACAAAGATAGATACAGTAGTGTGGATGATGTTTGTTCAACATTGGAGATTATAAAGGACTAGTATACTAATTTTAATATAAAAGGAGAGATAAATAATGCCTAGAAAATACGATGTAAATAATATCAATCTACAAATAGATAATGTAGACTTTTGGAGTGCTCACACTGGGAATAAAGGTGGTATGAGAATTTATTGGAGCGCAGATATTGGATTTGGGCAACTTGATATTGTAAAACGTAGTGGCAATGATGGAGAGGATTTTGAAAGTCCTGAAGAAGAATTAATATTAACCGTAGATACTGAATGTATGGATCATGAAGATGATAAGGTTTTTATTGAAAAGATTTTTAGTTTATTGGGAGAGATGTTAAAAGTTGTTGGATAATTAATAAACGTGCAGTTCTTTTGATAAATTTTAAAGAATTATATTAGTTATTTGCATTAAATTTTATTAATTACATCTAATTAACATAATGAATAAAGGAGAAATAAAATGACAGAAGTTAAAGAAGGAAGTTTTCTTTGGGTAATGCAACAAGTAGCGAAATATGAAAGTGCTTTAGCCAGTTGTGCTATTGAAGGAAATGAATTTGGAAGAAAACATTTAGAAGCGATTAAGGGAATGGAATTGGTAGAGGAATATTTGTATTTGAAGAAAGTTTTTGATGATCTAGAAAAGAAGTATAATTAATCAAAATATATCAATTTTATACATAAACCTTAATAAATTTTAAAAATCAAAACCCTGTAAGCCGCATGGGAGTAAGGTTTCTAAAATCACAATATGGGTTGAAATGATCTTTTCATTAGGTTAAAAAGGAGAAATAATAATGCTTACAGACAAACAATGGAAACAAATTGAAGAAAACATTAATAATATGTCAGATGAAGAGTTTGCAGAAAAATTCTTAGTTGATAAGAATAGTATAAACAGTTCTTGGCATCCATCTAAACAAAATAGTTTCTATCTTTGTTGGTATTGTGGCAATGATGGCAATGCTCATTTATGTACAGATGGAATGGGCAGAGGATTTTGTCCAGAATGTAGAGAAAGAGCAGAGAAGGAATTTTTAGATTGGGAGAATCCAAAAAAGAGGAAGGACCGGTAGGATGAATGATAAAGATAATTTAATCAAACTTATCGAAACAATGGAAAAGGATATTAGTGAAATATTAGAAAATTTAGATAGTCCTGATCATATTAGAAAATATGCAACTTGTCTTGTGTTGGATATATGTCATCTAAGATTGATTGCTGAGAATGAATAAATCAAATATTTCGAAGAAAGGTCATGTTGTGAATGAACAAAAATAATTTTAAAGATATTAGTGTAGGAGATGTAATTAAACTGACACATATCTATAAATTTGACGTACTAAGAGATAATGATAGGTTGCATTCTAAAGTTGGTGAAATTTTCACAGACAGGGATTCTGGTTTTACTCATGTTGTAAAAATTACTAAAGGGTATGTTATCCTTGCGAACTATGATGGGCAATCTATTCCAAACGATAATTTTTATGTTATTAAAATGTACAATGGTGTTTTCACAGTGGTAAAAAATCATGTTGAAAATACAAAACGATGTGCAATATATTACAAAGAAGATTATTTTGGATATGTTGGCGAAGATGAAGATTATGTTTATCTGGCACATTATTCTGTTTATTGTGATGGAATTGGAGCTATGAGAAAAGTAAAGAAAAAGGAATATTATAAATACGCCATTAGTCTATATGATTTTGACTATGCTAAACAGTGTTACAATAAAGAATGGGGTTTAGTGGGTGAATTATTAGCATGAAAATTGTACTTAATTGAAATTGAGGAGGAAACTGATGATGAGTAAGGATGATCTTGGAGACCGTATGAAGGGCTATGAAGGTATTGAAAGACGATACATGGCTAAAAGGACACCAACATTGATTAGACTAGATGGTAAGGCATTCCACACGTTTACCAAAGGATTTCAGAGGCCATTTGATATGATATTAATGAAAACTATGTGGGATACAGCACAATACATTTGTAAGAATGTAATGGGTTGTAAAATTGCCTATACTCAAAGTGATGAAATTACTTTATTGCTTACTGATTACGATACTCTTACTACTCAGGCATGGTTCGATAAGAATATTCAAAAGATGGTTTCTGTGTCTGCAAGTATGGCAACTATGATTTTTAATAAAAGTTTTGTTACCAATTTAGACAAATGGATAGATGAATATGAAGACACTGAAGAAAATACTAAAATAACTAACTCATACCTAAGAGGAATTAATACTGCTATGTTTGATAGTAGAGTATATAATATTCCTAAAGAAGAAGTGTGTAATGCTTTTATTTGGAGACAACAGGACGCTACCAGAAATGCTATTCAAATGGTTGGTCAGGCAAATTTTAGTCATAAACAATTGCAAAATAAAACCTGCAATCAAATTCAAGAAATGTTATTTCAAGAGAAGGAAATCAATTTTAATGATTTGCCTACTTATCAAAAACGTGGAGCGTGTATTATTAAAGAACAATATGATAAAGATGGAGTTATGCGTAGTAGATGGGTAGTTGATGAGGATATTCCTATTTTTACACAGGATAGAGATTATATTGAGAAGTATTTGTAATTGTAAAAATAATCCATCTCTACAACTCGCCTGTAGCAAGGGTTTTAAAATCAATAATTACAATATTTTACCATAAAAATCAAATTTCATTGGATTGGAATATTAAAATAAATACTTGACAAACTACTCAATACCGATGTATAATAAATCATAAGGTTGATTTAGGAAAAACTTTTTAGATATTGAAAGGATGTGAATTGAAACATGGGGAAAGAGGTACATACATAACTAATTCAAAGTAATATAAATTCAATCTAAATTAATAAATAAAATTATGAAAGAAGGCAAATTTAAAAATGAAAACACGATATAATGAAATCGTAGATGTACAGGCAATTGGAGCACCACAAAACACTCGTAGTCTTAATGAAATTCTTGCAAAAGCAAATCAAGAAAAACTTCAACCTGCATCTAAAAACGTAGAGCAAATATTGGTAATTGGAATTGATATCCAAAATGATTTTTTAGAGCAGGGAGCTTTAGCAGTACAAGGAAGTTGTGCAGATACAGCAAGATTCACGCAATTCATCTATGATAACATGGATAAAATTGCTCAAATTGCAGTATCAATTGATACGCATAACCCATTCCAAATCTTTCATCCTTGTTGGTGGGTAGATACAAATGGTATTAATCCTACTCCATTCACACCAATTACTTTAAAGGATTTAGATGATGGAAAATGGTTTCCAGTAGTTGATCCAATTCGCTCCAGACGTTATGTTGAAGGATTAGAATCAAAAGGTAAGAAAAACTTATTAATTTGGCCTTATCATTGCCTTCAAGGAACTCATGGGGCAGCATTAGAAAATCAATTTGCTAACATGGTTTATTTCCATTCGGTTGCTAAAAAAACAATGGTTAATCGAATTGTAAAAGGGACAGATTGTTTCAGTGAGATGTATGGACTGTTCGCTCCTGAATTTGATGAAAAAGGATTTATCAACTTAGATGTTTTAAATAAAATAGCTAAATTTGATAAGATCGTAATCGCTGGCCAAGCTTCTGATTTTTGTGTATATGAAAGTATTAAACAATTACTAGAGTTCCACAAAAGTAATCCAGAACTCTTAAAGAAAGTTTATATCTTAGAAGATTGCATGTCTTCTGTAATGGATACACCTGAACAAAAAAAGATTAGATATGATGAGTTAAAGAAAATCTATAAAGTCAACATTGTAAAATCAACAGACTTGGTTCTGTAATTTAAAATCATAAATAAACCTAAAAATTAAAATATAAGAAATGAGGAATATTAAAATGACAGTAGAAACAATGGATATTTTAGGACTTGACGATATCGAGCAAGAAAACACTTCAATGGATGATCTTAATAGTGAAAACATTAATTTAATCTTTATTGCAATTGATGAATCCGGCTCAATGGGTGGATATATACAAGACATGAAGAAAAATCTTTCAGAGTTTAAAAGTGCATTGACTGACAGCAAAGAATCAGATGAGATGTTGGTAGCTAGAGCCAATTTCCACGACAGTAATATTGATATTGGTGGATATAAAAAGATTGAAGAATTTGATACATCATACAATGTTTATGGTATGACTCCATTATATGATGTAGTTGTAGAGGGAGCAGAGAAATTGGTTAATTATATGACATATCTGAAAAATCAAGGAATGCGTGTCAAAGCTGTATTCGCAGTATTCAGTGATGGAGAAGATACCAGTTCTAAAAATAGTGTTAGTCAAGCAAAAAATATTATCACAGACTTAAATAGTAAAGAGGTCACGACTGCATTCATCAGTTTTGGATCAAGTGCTATGAGAGAAGCAAAGAATATGCAATTCAAAAACATTCTTCAAGTTGGATCTTCTGCTAGTGAATTGCGTAAAGCATTTGATTGTCTATCTAAATCAGTTATTGAAAGTTCAAAATCTGTTGTTGCTCAAGCAGATGATTTCTTTACAATGTAATATATAATAATTTAATTGGCTAGTCTTGTTTGAAATATAGCAGGACTAGTCACAAATAGGAGGAAATAATGTTTATTAATAAAATTGGATATCTTCATTTAGAAAAAGGATTGAATTGTCAAGATTTTGGCTTTGAGAGTGACAAGCATAAATGTATAATGGATGGTTGCTCAGAAGGTAAACATAGTGAAGTTGGTGCTAAATTATTTGCACATATGTTTTTAAAAGGATTAGATCCTATTGAATGTTTTGAAAAATTATCTGAAATATTTCCTAATTACGAGGATATAAGAGACCATATGTTATTTACAGTATTATTTGTTTCACAAACTGATGAAGAATACATAGTTGATATTTGTGGTGATGGATACATAATCAAACAAAAACATGATGATTCCATTGAATATGAAAAAATTGGAGAAGGTAATACTCCTGAATATTTTGCTTATAATTTTGTTTCTCAAGACCATTTATCTAAGTATAAAGACGGTGTTGAAATTAAGCGTCACTTCTTATCTAAACAAGAATATAAGGCCGTAGGAGTGGCATCTGATGGCTTAGAATACATTCTTAATAGTCCATTTAAAGATGAGTTTGAAAGATTATTATTAGGAAGAAAAGAATTTGCAATAAGAAGATTAATTAACCGTGAGCATAAATATTTCAAGGATGATATTTCAATAGTAATTTGAGGTGAAAGTAAATGAATGTAAGTGCCAAAATTCTAAAGCAAACTCCATTGGCAGAAGGTGGAGAAGGAATTATTTATGATTTGGGAGATAATGTTCTTAAAGTTTATAAAGATTCCGTCAATAAACAAGAGAAATTAAAGAAGATTAAGTTGTTAATGACCAAATCTTTACCTTCAAATATAATTAAACCTATTGATATTGCTTATGATTCACAGAAGAAATTCATTGGTTATATCATGCCTAAAGCAGAAGGTGAAGATGTTAAGAAATTAGGAAACAAGAAATATGTAAAAGTAAACAATATTACAATTCAAAATATTAGTAAATTGGCATTAAGGATTAAAGAAACACTATCTATTCTACATACTCAAAACATTCTTATCAGTGACTTAAATGATAGCAATATATTATTTACTAAAGACTTTGAACCATATTTTATTGATGTAGATAGTTGGTCTATAGACAATATTAATTGTACTGTTTGTATGGAAACATTTAAAGACCCTAAATTAGTTTCCAGTAATTTTACTAAAGAGACTGATTCGTTTTCATTTGCTGTGTTGTTATTTAAGATGTTGACAAGACTTCATCCCTTTGGAGGAACAATGAATCCAGATATGGATATTATTCAAAGGATGAGTAAGGGTATATCTGTCATAGAAAATACAAAAGTTATTGTACCTAAGAATATTAATAAGTGGGAATTCATGTCTCCAAAATTACTTACAGATATGAGGAGTATTTTTGAACAAGGTAAAAGGTTTTTGATAGATCAAAACTTAACGGATTTTATTACTAATTTAAAACTTTGCAATATTCATGGAGATTATTATTATGGAAAATATAAAACTTGCCCTATATGTGATGGCAATGCTGTAATTGTTCAAGTTCCTACTAAAGTAACTGGTAATGGGTCTATTCCATATATCATTTTAATTGCTTCAAATGGTGTAAAAATGGTTTTAGGTGTTGACACATTTATTGATGAAAATGACTTTATAGTTCATAGCAGGTCAAAAAAGAAAGTGAAATTAATTAATAGTAATAAATATTACTTTTCTAACGATGGAGATATTACTTTTACAGTTTCAAATTTAGATATTGGAGTTAGTAATCAAAAAGGAACGTATATATTTGAAAAAATTAATAAGAGTAATATTGTCGTGAAGAATGATATTGTTTACTATATTAATTCAAGTTGTAATCTTATGGAATTAACCGTAGGGTATATTGGAAACTCTTTAAGAGTAATAACTAAAACATCTTTTAACTCATTTTTTGAAGTACATGATAAGGATAATTATCTTGTATGCAATATTTATGATGGATTCAAAATTGTTAATATTAGTGGTTACAATTATCAGATCAATGACAATGATAAAATTATTAATTATGGTATGCATTTTGATGATGTTAAGAAGAGATGGTTATTCATTATTGAAGATGACAAAGGCAACTTCAAGACATTAATTTTTGATAAGAATAATGTTATTTATAGTAGTGATTCAATTAGGTATCAAACTGATTTAGGCAACTTGTGTTTTAGTGGTGGGATAATTTTTAGTCCTAGTGATAAGGTTATTAGAGGATTTGGGTTTGAAAAGAATGTCTATAAGGATTTTGCTTGTGATGTAGTTAATGATGGATCTAAATTAATTAGAGAAGGTAGTAAGTTTATTGTGGTTAATGAGAAAGAAGTTTATAGATTGGGATAAAATATTTTAATAAAAGAGAGGAAGAAAGTAAAAATGAGAGTATTTTTAGGTGGGACTTGTGCCAATAGCGAATGGAGAAAAGAATTAATTCCAATGTTGAATATTGATTATTTTAATCCTGTGGTATCTAATTGGACTCCTGAATGTCAAGATGAAGAATTAAGACAAAGAGAAGAATGTGATTATGTGCTTTATACTTTGACAAGAGTTTTTAGTACATATTCAATCGCTGAAGTTGTAGATGATAGCAATAAAAGACCAAGTAAAACTATTGTGTGTATTACAAATGAAAAATTAAAAGATGGCAAGTTAGCCATGAGTAGTCAAGATATTAAACACTTAGATGCAGTAGGACGTTTAGTAGAGAGAAATGGTGCATTATATTTTAAATCATTAACCGAAGTTGCAAATTACTTAAATAATGTGAATAAAGATAAAGGAGTGAAATAAGTGCGTTCAATTTTATGTATATTCTTTCCTCATAGATGGATATATGTTGGCTATGGTTTGTATCAATGCACAAGATGTAAGGCAACGAGTGTTGGAACTACTAGGGGATAAATGAGTTATTTTCTGGGAAATTAGAAAGGAGTTAATGCTTTGAAAGTTAAGGAAATATTTAATATTGAAAAAAAATGAAATGCGAGAAATATTAATAAAGTATTTGTCTCAAAAGGGTTTTAACAATATTACAAGTCTAAAGATTACTATTGGTAGTGATCATTATCATGATCTTATTAGTGGATGTGGTTATATAGGTATGGTTATTGATGTTGAAAATACTAAAGAGATTAATTAGTTTACTAAAAGAGAATATCCGTAATTGGTTGCAAGAAAGGGAGAATAAATATGAAAGAAATACCAAACTGTAAAATATGTCAATTGAAATGTTGTGGATGTCAAAGTTATGAGACTTGCTTAATGCGTAAAGGTGAGAATGGTCATAGGATAGAAGATTGTACATTCATGGCAAGTAAATATTATTTGCTTACTGAGTATTTGAGCTATGATAAAGGTTTAAATATGAGATTATGTAATTACGATGAAGTGTGTAAAAGTTTGGTAGAAGCGTGGGAATAGGAAGGAGTGATTAATATGCGAGAAATTAAAATTGAAGTATCATTTATAATTCCAGAATTAAATTTATCTGAAAAAGAACAAGGGTATTTAAACCAACTTATTAAAGAAGTATTAGAAAGAGAAGGCAATGTAGGTTTATTTATTGCGTTAGAAACATATTTGGGTAGATAAAAGAATAGTTTTAAAGGGCAAGAAAGGAGGATAATTTTAAATGGGAATAAAAATTCAATTAAAAAGTGGAGCAGTACATAATTATCCTGATGCCAAATTAACTAAGGAATTTTTTGAAGATTGGTTGTTAAATAGTAAAACTTCTTTTAATGCTTTAGAGAATGATAATACGTGTGTTATTTATAGAATTTCAGAAATAGAAAGTATTCAAATAGAAAAGTAAAAGGAGTGAATTAAAATGAGTAACATATGTCATTCTTGCGGAGAAGAACTTCCATTAGATCATGCTTGTAAAATAAGAATTGAAGAAGACGGTAATATTTCAAGTTATCATATTTATTGTCCAGAACCTAAAAAGTGTCCTGATTGTGGTTATCATAGAAATGTTTGTGAAGAATGTTGTGAATAAAATATATAAATAGGAGGAGAATTTAATTATGTGTGAGAATAATAAAGGACATAAGCATATTACGATTAATATTTTACCTCAACATCCTGGAGCTTGGTTTTGTATAATGTGGATTGGAATATTTTTTGCTTGTGCATGGGGAGGGAAATAAAATGAGTTTAGCAGATTTAATTAAAAATTGTAAAGATAGAGAAGTATATAAAGCTACTTTTGCATTAAATGAGCATTGGTTTATTACTAAAAGAGCAGGTTTTATTTGGTATTGTGATGAATATGGAAAAGCATTTGAAGATATGTCAGCAGTACCTTTGACTTATAGTAATTTAAGGGCTGAGTATGAATTGGTTTAAACACTAGAAAAATAATATTCAGAAAAAATAAAAGGATGTGATTATAATGTAGAAATAATTTTATTTGTCCACGTATATTGGACAAAATTGGTGGCATAATATAGTCACAAGGGATAAATAAAAAAGGAGTGATTATATTATGCAAAATGTAATAAATAAAGTTCAACAAAGTAATCAACCACAACAATTAATTAGAGGTGGGATTTACATTGTAAATCTTCCTAATATTGGAGGGTCGATCCAGTCAAAGCAACGCCCTTGCGTTTTGGTATCGAACAATTCCTGTAATAATTTCAGTCCAGTTTTACACGTATGTCCTCTTAGTTCAGCGACTACTAAGAAAAAATTACCTACTCATATTTTGGTCGAAAGAAAAAATAGCGGGCTTTTAAAGGACAGTATTGTACTTTGTGAGCAAACAATTCCTGTAAATAAGAGTGATATTATGAATCAAGTTGCGTTTTGTAATGAAGAAACTATGTTGAGAATTTCAAAAGGAATTAAGATTCAGTTTGCTTTGGAATGATATAAATAACTTATTACACAAGATAAATTATAATTAAAAAAGGAGAGATATAATTATAAAATGATCGAAACAGTTTGCTTTGCCTTTGCATGGGCCAAAATAAATAAATATAAACTATTGCCAATATTACGTCATTGGAATATTTACCCTGTCATATTTATGGTTTTATTATATGTTTATCTTGAGTCTATGATATGGCAGGGAGATTATTCTTTAGTCAAATACGCTAATATTTTTAAAGGAACTTATTTATTTTGTTTTTTAATTTTGTCAGTACACTATAATATAATGAAAATTTTCTTCTGTTCAATACCCCTTGTATGGTTAGGTAGTGCGTTAAATACAATAGCAATAAATGCCAATTTTGGTAAGATGCCTGTATTTTTTTCGAATTCGTGGGCAACTGGATATGCGAAACATGATATGTTTATTGAAGCGTTAAAATATGGAGACTTTCATATAATGGGAAATGAATTTACAAAAATGATACCTTTATGTGATGTGTGGGATTTCGGATGGTGTTGTATGTCACCAGGAGATTTAATATTTAGATCGTTTGTATTTATAATTATTTACAATTCAATAAAATCGTCTAATCAAATACATATAATAAGTAAAATATAAAATTATTTCTTGACTTATAAGCTTTGTATTGGTATAATTATCCTAAGATAAATAATAAGAGATAGGGAGTAGATACATATGCAAAGTATATTTAATGCCTTGTTAAACATGTTTTTTGTGAGTTTACCGGAAGAACTTTTTGTAGTAGCAATAGTATTAATAGGTATAGGTAGAGATGATTTATTAGATCTCAGAATGTGGAAAGATAATATAAGATGGGTCGCTTTACCAGCAATCGGAATGTCTTTTATAGTAAGTTTTGCAAGATTAACAAATATTTCAAAATCTCTTATCCAAATAATTGGTATACTAGTATTATATTTATTAACCTTGGTTGTTATTAAAAATAATAATTTACTTCAAGAAAAAATTAAATATTTTAAGGCATTATTTTATACAATATTAGGGATTTCCATTATTTCAATATTAGAATGCTATTGTCCATTGATATTATCACTCACAAAAACAAATATCTTATACATAAACGAACATTTTATTTTAAATTTTTTATGTGCATTGCCAGCAAGAGTAATAGAATATTCTATATTGATATATTTACTAGTAAAAAAGAGCGACGATGTAAAAATTAAGTTATTTGATATAATACTAAAAAATAGTTTCTTAAAAAGATCAATGTTTAGTTTATTAATAGGCATAATGATTACAATGATTTACTTAATTAAACTTATAGGAATAGATTTAATTTTAATAAATTTGTCGTTTTTTGAACAATTAATTATAGTAGTTATGATGTTTATTATTCCGACGATTACTATAACGTTCATATTATTAATTGTTAATTATATTCTAAAAGTAGAAAAAAGAATACGCCAGACATACGAAAATCTTGCTATACAAGATGTCGTAATGGATGATGTAGAAAATGACAATAAAGGAGGTGAATTTTAATGAAAAACAAATATACTATTCTTGCAGGATGTCTTATCACAATTGCTACAGTATGCTCCTTATGTTTAGCTTCCGCAATGTGGACATATCAACCTGAAACCCTAAAATGCTTCGAGTAAGCACATATTACATATAGGGAAGGCTTCGGTCTTCCCTATAACCATAAAATAATGATAAAAAAGATCAAATATATGTTGACATACGCATCCATTATAAGATATAATTATATTATTAAATATACGACATTGAAGTATATTATCTTATAAAAATAAAAAGGATGTGTATTATTATGTTTAACAAATTAATTACTAGAAAATCTAATACTGAGGAAAATACAATGAAGGATTTTAAGAAATTGGCAAATTACGTTATGCTTGCAAAAGGGAATAGATCAATAGATAATTTTGCAGCAGATTGTAAGGTTAGTGGGGATTATATGGAGGGTGTAATTAAAGCTAAAATTCCTACATACCCAGATATAACATTTCTTAAAGTTGTTTCTGATAATTCTCAAAACAGGGTATCATTTAAAGATTTAACGTTGGCGTGTGGATTTTCAAATTATACCAATAATGATTTAGAACAAATAAAAAATATTCAAATTCAAAGAGGTGGTATCTATTTTTGTAATTTTTCCGACAGAGGAATTGATTCAGAGGTAGTGGGGCATCGCCCTGTTTGCATTATCCAGAACCCTATAGGAAATGCACGAAGCAGTAATACTAAAGTCCTCACAATCACTTCTCGCAGTAAGGCAAAAATGCCTACGCATATAGAAATTAGCAGTAAAGAATATCCTGGTTTGAGATGTGATTCTATTATTTGTTGTGAACTAGAAGATACAATTAGTAAAAGAAGATTATTATCTGGTTCAGGAGTAGTAGAAAAGATAGCACAATGTTCTCCAGAATTGCTATTACGTATTTCTGTTGCTGTAGCTAAAGCAGATGGAGTAATTGACTTAAATGTTCCAGAAAAAGTTGCTATTGAAGCTTTAATTAATTTAAACAGAGGATCGCAAAGAACATTTCAATATCAAAATAATTATAACACAGGGAGGCAAGTTGCTTTTGCCTAAATTGAAAGGAGTTTAAAGGAGTTTAAATGAATTTAATTCAAATTATATCAAATAATTTAGCTCATAAAATGGTAAAGAAAGTGCCGTTAGATCAAATTGAATATGCTTGGGGATGGGTTACAGGATTATTCCCTCAATTATCTAATAAATTTGATATAAAAAAAATTAAAACCACCGAAGAACTTATAGGTGTATATAATCTTGCACTCATGGTTCCTGTTGGAGCAGTATTTAAGGGTTTATCATTAATTATTTTATCTTTAATTTTAGGAGTTTTTTGGCAAGTTATTGTAGTAGTTTTAACTTTTATGTCTTTAAGATCAATAGCAGGGGGAGCACATTTTAGTTCATATGTTAAATGTGTAATATTTTCTTTAATTCAGTTCCTTGGAATAGCATTAATTGAAAAATATACATTTCAGTATTGGTCGCAAACTAATATCTATTCTCTGTTGTTCTTATGTGTCTTAACGGCACTATATATAATTTATCGATATGTTCCAAGAGATACTGAAAATAAACGCATTACAGACTGTTTAAAAAGATCAAAATTTAAAAGATTGTCATTGTATTATATCTTAATATGGGTAATATTAATGATAATCTTTTCCTTTTTTGATATAAAAATAATTGTAGTATCAAGTTGTTTTGGATTATTGTTGGAATTATTTAGTTGTAGCAAATTAGGACGTTTCGTCTACGATAAATTAGATCAATAAATTTTATAATAGAAAGGAGGTGAGTATCTTAAATTTAAACATAACTTCATAAAATAAAGAAGAGATGGGGTATTTTATTATATCATATGTAAGAAATATAAAATATAGAGTGGTTATTTATTGATAATATATAAGATTGATTTTCCAAATGGTAAAGCATACATTGGACAAACCATACATGATTTAGAACATAGAAAAACAGGTCATAGAAATTCCTATAAAAATAAAAATAATATTATTCATAGAGCAATTAGGAAATATGGATGGGATAATATTATTTGGGAAGTAATAGATAATACGGAAGATATTAATGAGTTAAATGAAAAAGAAAAATATTGGATTAAATATTACAATACATATATAGGATTAAAAAATGCAAACGGATATAATATGACGGAAGGAGGTGGTGGCAGATCTGGATACTCTTATTCAGAAGAAGATAAACAAAAGATGAGTGAAAAAAGAAAAGGAGAAGGTAATTCGAATGCTAAAATCACTGAAAATTTAGCAAAAGAAATAAAAATAAGGTTAGCAAGCGGCGATAAAATAATAGATATAGTAGAAGAATTTGGTGTTAATAAAAAGATAGTTCACCACATTAAATATCTTACATCGTGGAAACACTTATTACCAGTATTAAATGATTTACTTAAAGAAGAGACATCGTATAATATGTCAGAGGATATTGCTAGAGACATAAAAATAAGGTTATCACAAGGAGAGAAGGTAAATGATTTAGCATCAAAGCATAATGTATCAAAGGACGCCGTCAGACAGATCAAAAATTTAAATTCTTGGAGAACTTTATTACCAGAATTAAATGATGTAAAATACATAAACGTTCCCAGAGTAGTAAGAAGGATTAATAAAAATAATAATGAGCCGATTTTATTTTAAATATAATAAATAAAAATACTTGACAAACAAAAATAGTGAATGCTATAATTACAAATAGAAACATAAATAATTAAAAGAAATCAAGCATTCTCCTTGACGTATCGGCATATTATATATTATAATAGCATTGCGTATTACTAACCAATACATAGCAACATATATATGTTGCTGATAGTCAAAGGAGGAATTATTATGAAAAAAGACCGTCAAGTTCTTGAGGATGTTCTTGATTTGGTAATTGAAGATTATTCAAATGACAACAAAGTTATGGAGCAAGTAATAATTAAATTGCTAGAAAGAGGTATTCCAAGAGGTAGAACAACTGGTATATTTACTAAAGCCATTCCTTTGGTTTATGTGTCAGAAACAGAATTATGCCTATTTACAAAGTATCTCTATGGATATACTTGCAAACCAGAAATAAATCCAGATGAATATTTTACTGAAATTGAATTGTCTTTTGCTGAAACATACCAAAAGTTAGAAAAAGAAAAAGTTAAATATATTCTACTTCATAATGTTGATCAAATTAGCACAACTCAATTTTTATGTACTAAAGACACTTATCAAAATGTCGGGGTTTATATGGGAAATGGTTTATTAACTTATAACCCAAATACTCAAAGACAATTGTTAAAAAGAAGAAGTGGCGACAAGATTATTGAATCGATTAATGTTGGTGGGAAAAAAGTTACAGAAATTACGTCATCAATGTTAGATAATACTTTTTGCCCAAACGCTATTATATGGAATATTAGAAAGATAAATGGACAAGAGAAATTTAAATATGATGCTAAAACCAGAACTTTATTAATTGAGCCAGATAATACTACTACATTTGTTGATATAATTGATGGTGCAAATCGTACCTGTGGTATGGTAAAAGCAGTTGAACTTAAACCGGAAATTGATAGAGTTACTTCAATATATGTTCATCATGTCACGGAGGAACGCGCAAATCAAATAATAAAACAAGAAAGTTTGGCTGCCCCAATTCAAACAGAATGGGTTGATTTTAAAGATACAGCCAATCCGAACATGGAAGTAGCTAAAGCCATAAATGATCATCCAAGTAAAAACGACATGTTTAATCGTATAGCATTGAATGAGAAAGAACTAAAAATCGAGAACAAATTGATGACATTTGATACATTGTCAAAAACAATTGAATTTATTTATGATCTTAAAGAAGAGCCAGCTATTAGAACAGAAGAAGTTGAGAATGAACTTATTGAAATATTTAATAATGTTATTGGTCTACATCATTCTAAATTCAAAGCAGAATTATCAAATACTAGAGAATTAACGTATATGTCACATAATAATATGTTTATGGGGTATGCTATTTTAGGTAAAATGCTTAAAGATAAACATGGTGACGATTGGAAACCTGAATTTGTAAAAGTTTTAAAATCTTTAGACTTCAATAAATCAAATAAGATTTGGAAGAAAATTGGCATTGAAAATAACGTCAATTTACCAACATTTAAAAAGATTTATGAATATTTCAAAGATATTGTTTCTCAATATGAAAAGGAGGTATCATAATGTCATTTACTATTGAAAGAACATTATTTAATGAAGAGCAAAAGAATCGTTTTCTTGATGAAAAATATCCAAATGAAAGCACTCGGATGACAAATACCTCAATTTTAAAAAACGTTAGCAGGTTCGAACATGAGAAAAACAAAGACCTGTGCAAGTTTAGTTACGAAGAGGTAAAAGAATTACTAATTGGAATGAAAAAGAAAAGTATTAAATCATTAGGCGTTGCTTATACAATTATTATGCAATATTTAAATTGGTGTTTATTTAATCACTATAGTTCCATTAATGTTCTTAAACTAGTTGACAAAAAAGAAGATTTGCCGAAATATATTCATCAAGTAGCTCAAAAACTTTCTTATATTACTAGAGAACAAATGTATGATTATTGTGATATGCTTTATAATTACGCTGATAAGTCAGTAGTGGCATTATTATTTGAAACTGTAAGGGGAAGACCAATTAAAGATCATACTTTTGAAGAATTAAGAAATATTAAAAAGACCGATCTTATTCCTGAATCAAATACAATTATTGTTACTAGAGATCCTTACGGTGAAATCTTGTTCCCTCAATCAAGGCCGATAACTGTAGATCCTAGAACTATGGAGATTTTACAAATGGCTTGTTTGGAAGACACTTATCATAAATTAAATGGTTTAGATGATGGTAGATTTGCCGTTTTACCAACAAAAGATACTCCATATATTTTACGTACAATCGGAAGGAAGAATAATACTGAAGAAAGGATAACTGTAGGAAATATTGGTGCAAGGTTTAAGAACTTTAGACAATATACTGGAATTAGATTCTTAAATCCTACCTTAGTATTTCAATCTGGATTACTGGACAGATGCTTAAAGAAAGAAAATGAAGTTGGAGAATTGACATCAGAAAATTTTAGACAATTATTTAGAGATTTACAATTAGATGAAAGGGGTTGGCAAGGATTAAAAGAAATGTATGAAACATATAAACAAACACAGTCTATAGTCCCAAATTAATGGGACTATAGACTCAATCCACTTAAATTGAAATGGTGTGATAGTATTAAAATAATTATATAGTATTTTAAGTTATATTGTCGAAATAACATATATAAAAGATTAATTTTTGTTTTGCTATTTTGTAGACAAAGTGGGATAATGTAATTAAGCAAAGGGCGAATACATGTTCCCAAAACAAGCTTAGAGAGGATCAAACGTTTGGTTTTACTAAAAAATTATAGAGGAGAAGATGGAATGACAGAATTAAAAGTATTTACACTTAAAGACAATGAAGGAAATTATGTTGGGCCTAATTCAGTTTCATATGATAAACAAAGTGGAAAGAATATCTATTCTTATTCTGAGCAACTTACAAATGGATACTATACATATACGGATAAATTAGATGCTGAAATAAAATTGAAGTCTCTTCAAGATAAGGGAATGAAAATAAAATTTGTAATTACCTTCCATATCGAAAACATTGACATGTTAGAAGTTTTAAGAAAAGAGAATAAGATGGGCAATATCAAATCTTGTCCGTTTAAACACATAGAGATTAGGGAAAGAACAATTAATTCTCCTATGTTTAATTTTAATGGAACTAAAAGTGCTATTACTGATTACAGAGAGATGCGTAAAGTTGGGGTGTAAACCCCTTTCTCCTAGTTGTTAAATCTTAAAATAATATTGAGCAGAAAAGAGTGTTTAGATGAGGATGAAATTTATTGTTCCAATGGTATTATGTTCTCTAGTAATTAATCAAGGGACTATCATTAAGGGGAATCCGAAAGGTTTATCTAATATAAACCATATAAACATTACTAATTCAAATATCCTTGAAAAATTTAGAGAGGTATACATATTGCCGAAAGAGATAAATATTCTAATTAATGAAACAAATAAAAAACCAAATTATGAAATTGCATTATCTGAAAAATATCAAAATCTTGTTTATGAGCTTTGTGTAAAAAATAATTTATCTTATGATATGGTTTTATCAATTATGTATCAAGAAAGTAGATTTAACCCAAGAGCAATAAATCATAATACTAACCATTCAATAGACATGGGATTATTCCAACTCAACAATAGATTTATTCCTACGCATCGTGAGAGAGCCATAAAGTATTGTTCTTTGCCTAAGAATACATTTTTCGATGTATGGAGTCCAGATCATAATATAAGGGCTGGAATAGGCAATATTATTTATCTCCGAGATTACTGGAAAACACAAAGAATTACGGATGAACATTCTTTAGAAGTCAGGATAGAAAATAGTCTTCAATTAGGATTATATGGTTATGAAAAGACAATTAAACAAACAGGCAGAATTAGTAGAGAATATGACCGTTTAATATCAAAGAATAAAAATTTATTAATTAAAAATTATACTTTATTGTAAAATACCCATTTTACCTCTCTCATGCTCTATATATCTCACTCATACTTCCATTTACCACCCAATCCAATCAACCAAATAAAAACACGATTTTAAGTTATAATTTTTTAATTAATATGTAACAAATTTACAAAAATAGAATATCATAAATTAAGAAATAAAATATATAAATGAAAGAAGGAAGGAATTTAATATGGCAACTATATCAAGTATCACAGACTTTCCTGTAAAGAATGATTACAACGCAATGATTGGTTTAGAATTTCGTAATCTTAAAGATAGAATTGCTAAGACTGAAGTATTAGAAAGAGAAATGCTAAGAAAAAGAAAATTAGAGAAGAGAGATTTTAGAATTACTTATAAGGATAATGGGATGTTATATTGTGAATTTTGGGATAAATCAATTTATTATTAATACATACATAATATAAGGCAAAAATTAAATATTCTTAACCCACTGAATTTTCAATCTTAGTTCGTATAAGTCATTAAATGAACAAACAAAATAAAGAGAAAAGAGAGTGAAAATAATATGAGAATCACTAAAAAAGTAACAAAAGAAGTAGACGAGGTAGTGGCTACTCAGTGTCATAAATGTGGAATATGGTATGAATCAAATCATAATGACACAACTCAATCCTTTCATATCGAATTTAATCAAGCAAGTAAATATGATTTTCCTTGGGATGTGACATTATGTGAAACATGTTTGGAAAAAATAGTGAAAGAATTTTTAATAGTACCTGATAATTTTATGGGCGAAAAAGCATATGTCCCTGCTTTTATTTCAGACCATGCATTACATCAATCTTTGTTCGATGAATGGAAATTAACAAATGAATGGAATTATGATGATAATCCTTGGAAAAGTTATTATGGTGATTGTAATTCGAATCAAGAATTTGAAGAGTACGAAGAGTATGAGGAATACAATGAAGAAATTTCAGATGCAATAGAAGATAGGAAACCATTACATACCAATTTAAGATTAGTAAAGTAATAGGAATTTTAGATTTTGTTGTATAAAAAGGAGAATTAAATGAAAAAACAAAATGAAGATAAATATCTCCCATACACTAAAAAAGATTTTAGAAAATATTGGTGTGATCCAGAATCTAACTTTAAAACATTACAACCTTTTGAAATAATTAGGCCATTCACTGAAGAAGAAAAGTTAGATTGGACAAAAGGTGAGGACTATAATGAAGAAGTATATTTAGTTAAAAGTTTTAATGAGCGAGGATTAGTAGATGAATACTGTGCCTCTGATAGAGATATTCTTATTGAATGTGAAATAGATTCAGAAACATGGAGAATATGTTTAATTAATATGCTTGACGGAATGGAATATTGTGAAGATGATATTCTAGATTTTATAAAAGAATGTAAAATTGAACAGTATATTAAAAAACATTGTTAGAAAGAAGGAACAAATAAAATGTTAATCAATCAAATTAAATCAGATTCTCTAATCGCTCGTAAGGCACGACAATCCAACACGGCAACATTATTAACAACTCTATATTCTGAAGCAAGCATGATAGGAAAGAACGCAGGAAATAGAGAATCTACAGATACAGAAGTGCTGCAAGTCATTGAGAAGTTTTTCAAGAATGCAAATGAAGTTAAAAATATTCTTTTAAAAAAGAATAAAGATATTAGTCATATTGAAAATGAAATTTTAGTTTTGAGTAGGTATTTGCCTCAAAAAATGAGTTATGAAGAACTTGGTCATATTATTAGAGGAATAATAAAAGGATTAACATTAACGGAAGACAAATCTCCAAAATTAATGGGAGAAGTTATGGGTATGCTCAAGATATTACACGGTGGTGAATATGATGGTAAAATGGCAAGTGAAATTGTAAAGAAGGGATTGAGTAATTAATTATGATATTAAACAATGAGGAATTAATCAAACTAAAAGTTTTGATTTTGGGTCAATTAGATGAGGAAGACAATAATAATTGTATGGAATGTACACCAGAAAATCCATCATGTAATTGCAACCTAATTAGTGCATGTAATAGATATGGTTCATTTAATTTTGTAGATGGAGCGAATGATATGGTTAGAGATTTATTTGATACTATTGAAAGTTTGAGAGATCAACTATTTGAAGAAAGAAGGAAATAAAATACTAGAACAAATTATCAAAGATGAAATCGACACTATTATTCAAGAAAAAGGATTAGAACAAATCATAAAAGACATTGTTCGCAGTAAAATGTCTAATGAAAATATTCAACAAATAATCGAAATGGAAATAGACAAATTATTACCAGAAGCAATTGCAGAAAGTGTAAAATATCAACTTCTAGACAACGGAGCAGTTCACGATATGGTTTATGATAAATTAAAAGATATGGTTAGAGATAAAATTTCTGATTGGAAATTATAGAAAGGTGGTGAAAAAAACAATGAGAAATCCAAATAGAATTGATGAAATCATTGAAGCATTGCGTGATTGTTGGAAACAATATCCTGATTTAAGATTAGGACAATTGATTTATAATTTAAATAAATCTGGAAATAGAGATGTGTTTTATCCAGAAGATGACAAATGGTTAGAATGGATTAAGGAGAGCGTTTAATATGTAAAGGAGGATAATTGAATGAAAAAATTAACTATCCTCCTAGTTGCTACAACCATAATCACAGCAAATATTTATCTAAAATATCACAATCTATCCGTACCAAAACCTATTACAACAGAACAAATGCAATTAGGAGATTATCAAAAAGATATTGAAAGAACAGCAGAATTAAATAAAATGCAAGACCCAACCATAATCCAAAACGAAATAAGAAAGGTAGGTGAAATTAATTCTCTTAAAGGTAAATATAAATATCTTAGTAAAATATCAAATAAGGATAAAATATTTGATAAATTCACACTGAGAGAAATTACATTAGACTTCGAATATAATTATGGAATTGGAATAAATAGTCTTGAATACATAAGAGTTGTAAAAATAAAAGATGGCGTCGCATACATAAGCATTCCTAAAAATCGAATCCAACTTATTTACATGGAGCAAAATATGCAAAACTCAAAAATTATAAATGAAAATAATATGTTTCTATTCGATCAATTCAGTCCAAATGATACTCAAATATTATCAGCACAAGCACAGCAAAATGTTGTTAATGCGATTGGAAAAGATAAGAAACTATTTGATACTGCTATGGCTAATTTACAAGATGTGGTAGAAGGATTGGTTATTAGTCTTGGATATAAACAAGTTGTATTTGAGATTATTTAATAAGGAGTGTGAAAATAATGTTTGCTGTATTAATCATTATATCTGCAAATGTATTTATTGCGTATTGCTGGATTAAAAATAATCCAAATGGGTGTACGGGTAATAAAAGAAGAGGGAGATGTGTATAAAATGACTCATATGGATTGCTATGGAAGATGTAATGAGAAACAAATATTGTGCCAAATGTGTAAAAGAATTGAAGATAACATGTTTAATTCTTGTAAAAGTAAAACTCAATTTGAAACTGATATGTTCTTTAAGATAAAAAAACATTATGATAAATTGTCAATATTATAGCACAGCATGGGATGAAACAACTGAATTTGATTGTTGTCACAAAAATGGTAATGGTTATGGAAGACATGCAGACGAATGTAATCCTACGTTAGAATGTGAACGATATAAACGAAAGGAAGATTAAAATGTTAAAAGATAAAACAAGTTATTGTTCTAATAAAATAGAAGAATTAGAGTATCTAAAAGATGAAACCATTAAAGGTATCTTACAACACGATAAAAAGACATTAATATTATTAGAAAGTGGATACGCTTTTTGGTTTAATCAAAATGGAGCATTTTCAATTGAAACTCCTAATGAAGTAAATAAAATATTAGACAATTATAAAGGTAAATTGATTGCAACTAAAAAATCAATTGAAAATATACTTAAATTAGCAGGAGAATAGAATATGAAAATTAAATGGGAATTATTTAAACTAAGCATATAAAGTAAGTTGTTTAAAGTATTATCAATACTTATTAAACTATTTGGATGGGTATTAGTTGGATTGATATACACAATAATTTTCGGAGGAATATTAGCATTATTTGCAATACCAATTGTATTGTTGTTTAAATTAATCTAAATTGTTTAAAAAAGGAGAAATTTTATGTTTAATCCATTAAGATTATTGTGTTACTTTTAATATTCATAACTTTAAATTGTTGCAAATGAATGGTAAATATAATACTTTTTATTGCAAATGGTGTGATGAAGAATTAGTGCAGAAAATTAAAAGTAAAGAAGTTTAAGACGATTACTTAGTTAAATAATAAATCAATATGCCTATAAATGGGGTAGCAATAATTGTTAAACCTAGAATTATAATCACAATTCTTCTAATATTCATAGCATTATACATTCCTTGTTTTTCTAATTAAAAAGACCCTGCCATAAAAGCAAGGTTTTAGATTTAGGACGAGAATGAATTTAGTACGAGATTATCATGTCCATATAATCAGTAATTATGCAGTAAGGAGTGAAACAAATAATGAAATGCATTAAAGAAAATTGTAGAATGCCATATATGTCAGGAAATACTGGTTTCTGTCATGAACTAGAAGCCTTTATCTTTGGAGAAAATCCAGAATGTCCTTTACCAGATAAAATATTGCAAATGGAAAAACAATTGAGAGAATATAATTGCATTATGGATAAAGTAATTGTTTTTCATGCTAAGAATAAAGAAGGAGTAAAATAAATGAGAGCAGGTAAAAGAGGAATCGAATTAGATCCTAACGATTGGTACGATAATTTATATTGGTTTGAGGATGAACCTGATGTATTTGAATTTATGGAAGAGAATGAAGATAAGATTAGAAAGTATGCAAAAGAATACGGTTTAACAATTAAAGATAGTATTGATATTATGTACAATTTAAGAATTAGTAAATAACCGAAATGAAAAATTTAATTTAAAGGAAATTAAATCAATATGCGAATGAGAAAAAGAAATTATATAGGTAGTGTGATGTATTTAATATACTTAGATATTCGAAGACCATTTAGAAAGATATTTGGTTATTGTAATTATTGTAATAAGTATTTTCTTTATCCTCAAAAAAGACATATGAATACCATGTATGAAAATGAAGAATCAAATTACTGTACTTGTTGTGAAGAATGTTTTGACCATATAGAAGAATACTGGTCAGAATGTTGGAGAGAGTACAACGATAGTAGAGGATGTTAAGTGAAAGGAGAAAATCCAATGGATGTTTGTGAAATTGTTAGAAAATTAATAGGAAGTATTGAACCACGAGGTGATAGTCAAATTGATGAAAAACATTATGAAAACCTTATTGAACATGGTTATCTTGTTAGTGATTTGGTTGAAAGTTTAATATTTGTTTCAAGATATAAAGATTCTTATGAAAGTAGTGTAAGCAAATTAGGGAATAGGGCGTATACTGAATTAATGGAATTAAAAGATTGTCTTAGCCAAATAGAAGATTAATTAAAGGGAGGAAAACAAATGAGTATTAAACCACTAATTGAATTAATTACTTCTCCATCTGGTGACTGGGAGGTGTTGCAGGTAAATCTAGGAGAAGATTTTATACGAGAAGGTCACAGAATTTCTAATAAAGATTGGATTAAATTATTGAAGGAATTAGGTTATCCAGTTACTAAGAAATGCTTATCAGATGAAGATATGGAATATGGTGATTATAATGTGGAAGGGATTAATGCGTAAATGACAGAAAAGAAATTTCCAATCTACAAATTCTATGCAACTTGGGATCAAGATGATTTTGAAAACAATGGCACAGGATATTCGACTACGTACAAAGAAAATCCATCAGCAGAACAATTAGAAAATGAATTAAAGCAATTTAAGCTAGGTATATTAACAAGACATAATGGAGTTATATTTAAAAATGCTGAATATGAGTTTATTGAAGAAGAATCGTGGTGTTTAGGTTGGTTCAATCATTATACATATAATGAATTTAAAACTGACTTAGAAATTGAAGAGAGTTTTAGGGATTATGTAGCTCGTAAAGAAACTTCTAATTTAAAAAATGGGCATCAAAGAAATGATATTAATATGAAATTAGATTTAAAAGAGCACCCATATTATTGTCTAATGGGAGCAGAGGACTATTATAGATGGGAAATTTGTAGATGCGAACATTGTACTAAATTAGGAAAGATTACGATTGATCATTGAGTTCCAAGGAAAGAGAAGTTTCATGCTAAGTTAATCAGAAGGGAGTTGTGCTATGCCAAGAACCATAGATTACGCAAAATGTCCTCAATGTGGTAAGAAATTTGAAATGGGATTCAATAATTATTGGATGTCATCTGCTTTTGGAGAATATTCATTCGATCATACTAGTCATACATGTGAAGATTGTGGATGTAAGTTTGATATGACAGTAAAAAAGCAAACTGTATTTAATACAAAAATAATAAAATAAGAAAGGAGTTATATTATGTATGAAATAAATATCGTAGATAATAAAAGTGTAGAACTATATCACGTTTTAAAATTTTGCAAAGAAGGGAATTGTGCAAATTGCGAACGTGATCCTAAAGGTTCGGATAATTATTGGTGTAAGAAACAATTGTTGCAAGAATGTTTTGATTGGTTTGATAAATATTTGGAAGAATAATAGTTCGAAATTGTGATTTTAATCTAGGTTAAAGGAGAATATATGGATGAAGATAGATTTAAACAATTATATCTACAAGATTTTCATGTTTACGGCTACTATAAAACACATAAACTCCAAAATAACCAAACAATAGGAATCTATTTCTAGAAACATGAATCTAGTAAATCTAATGAATATGTAATACTTTTAGCAATTGCTAATAAAAAGAAACATCTCACACAATTAATATTAGGAGAAAGAGATATATTAACCGATCATGAAACTGGGAAATGTGGATTAGAAGGTTTGCTATGGGCAAAAATCAAATAGTTGAGTTTGAGAAATCAGTTTATTGTAAAGATGGAGATTTTATTAGTGTTTATTGGACTGATAATAGAAGGAGAGATGTGTATGAACATGGATTAAAGAAGTTAGGATTTGTGATGGGATTTAGGGATGGTAGGAAATGTTTGAGTAAGAAGGTTGTTAAACAATAAAAATAGCAAAAGAGGAGTGAAAATAAAATGTCTTTAGAAATATTAGGTCAACCAGAAGGCGAAATAGAAGTAAAAAGACTCTATCTTTCAGGATTACAAATTAATGTTACATACCCTGAATGCGGAGAATCATATCTATGGGAAAATTATTTGAGTTATCCAGATATAAACACCCCAATAAACTTAGGTTTAGCATGTCACGAATGTGACTATAATTGGATTGAACAAATAATATTAAACGTAAGTGTAGAATTAGTTTAGTATTTTTAAATCAATAAATAAAATTATTTGACAAACATATCTCTTTTATGTTATTATTAAGATAGTACAAAAGAGATATAAATTTAAGAAAGAAGGAATAAGAAATGGAAAATATAAACAGAATTAAAGAACTCGTTAAAGAACTAAATGCAGCCTGTGACGCTTACTATGTCAAAGATAATCCAATCATGTCAGACAAAATTTACGACTCAATGTACGATGAGTTAACAACCTTAGAATTGAAAACAAACTACATATTATCCTCATCACCAACTCAAAAAGTTCAGGGAGCAATTTTAGATTCATTAAAAAAAGTACAACATACTGAATCAATGTTGTCTGCCGAAAAATCCAAAGATATTAATGATGTTATAAAATTTATGGGAAATCAAGATTGTGTATTATCTTGGAAATTAGATGGTTTGACATTAGTTCTTCGATATAATGAGGGAAAACTACAACAAGCAATAACCAGAGGTGGAGGGGATTTTGGAGAAGATGTAACTCATACGGTTAAAACTTTCACCAATGTTCCACTTACAATTGATTATAATGGATATTTAGAAATTCGTGGTGAAGGCTTAATTGAATTTAAAGAGTTTGAGAGAATCAATGCTGAATTAATTACTAAAGGAGAGGACGCATATTCTAGTCCTCGTAACTTGGCAGCAGGATCAGTCAGACAATTAGATGCTACAATTACTAAGAAGAGAAATTTAATCTTTATTGCTTTTGGCATTGTAAAATGCGATGAATGGTTTGCACATAAGATGAATCAATTTGTGTTTTTAAAATCATTAGGTTTTACTGTAGTTGAAAATACTTTAATTACTAAAAAGGAAATACAAATTGCAGTAGATTTTTATAAAACAAAAATAGAATCACTACCATTTCTTACAGATGGATTAATTGTTGAGTATAATGATATTGCTTATGGCAAAGCACAAGGGGTCACAGGTCATCACAGTAAGGCATTATTTGCAATAAAGCATAATGATGATTCTTATGAGACAATTTTCAGAGGTGTAGAATTAAATACTACTCGTACAGGAATTGTTTCATTAATTGGATTGTTTGATGAAGTGGATATAGATGGAGCAAAAATATCAAGAGCAAGCTTGCACAATTATGACATTTTTAAAGCACTAGAATTAGGCATAGGAGATGTTATTACTGTATATAGGGCCAATTCTATCATTCCACAAATTGAAGAAAACCTAACACGTTCTAGTTCATACGAGATTGATATGGAATGTCCTTCATGTGGTGGTAATATTGCAATTAGAGCACCAAAAATTTCTAACTTTTTGTTCTGTGACAATGAAGATTGTTCATCAAAGTTAGTTAATCGTTTTGTTCATCTATGTAGTAAAAATGCTTTAGATATTGAAAATTTGTCTGAAGCAACTTTGGAAAAATTCATTAGTAATGATTGGTTGAGAAATTTTTCAGATATTTATTCATTAGAAAATTTTAAGAATCTAATTATTAATATGGATGGATTCGGTAAGAAATCTTATAATAGACTTGAAAAGGCAATAGAAAAATCTAAGAAGACAGAATTGCACAAGTTAATTTATGGAATTGGCATTCCTCAAATTGGAAAAGGAGGATCGAAGAATTTATGTAAACATTTTAATAATGACATTCTGAAAATCATGAATGCAAACATAAACGAATTACTTCAAATTGAAGATTTTGGACAAATTACAGCAGAAAATGTTTATGATTATTTTAAGGATGAAAATAATTGTCTACAAGTTATGAATTTATTAAATTGGATTGAGATTAAAAAAGAAGAAAAGAAGGAGGAAACAGGAATGACAAGTCTTGAAGGAAAAACATTTGTTGTTACGGGTAAAGTTACTACGTTTAAAAATAGGGATGAAGTGGGAGAATTAATTACTTCTCTAGGTGGTATCTTATCGGGTTCAGTAAGCAAAAATACTTCTTATCTTTTGAATAATGATGTGACATCTACATCTGGAAAAAATAAAAAAGCCCATGATCTAGGGGTTGAAATTATAAGTGAAGCACAATTCAATGAAATGATTGGAAGGAAATAAATAATGAAAACAATTTATAAATATCAACTTACAACAGGATTAAATGAATTAGAAATGCCATATACAAAAATTCTAAGTGTCATTAACCAAGGGAGAACACCAACTTTATATGCCTTAGTTGATGCAAAAGAACAAAATAAAAGTGTTAAAGTATATGTGTTTGGAACAGGATGGGATATTGAAGACAATATTGTTGAAAATAGTGAATATCTTAATACAATTACAGATGGCATGTTTGTGTGGCATATATTTATTCAAAAATAGGTAAGTGTCTAAAAATTAGAATCCGTAAATCGTTGCTATATAAGGGTTTGCGGATTCATAAAACACTTCGAAATATCGAATTCATCGGAAAGAAAGGAAGGGTAAAAATAATTCAATATGTTCTTGCTTTAAATGATAAATATTTAAATATGTATTTTCAGAATGATATCAATAATCCAATTGAATTTACGGTTGTTTATAGTTTGGCTGAAGCGATGATAATAAATTCTTCTAGAAAAAGAATGGAAGAAGAATTTATAAATTATTGGAAAAATAAAAAAAGGATTCCATCATTTTCGTTGGGATTTAGTTAGTGTACAAAAATTATGTTGAAAGAAATATTGATACTTATCAAAGAGATTCTAATTGATTTAGGAATTTGTAAACCAAAGAAATCCAATGTTTCTCCAGATAATATATTAGTAAATTCATATATTCTTGGAATAGATGATAAAGAAACAAAGAGAAAGGAATAGAAAATAGTATGAATACTCAATGGGTTGATTTCACAATTCTAGATTTAACATGGGACGAGGAAACAATATTTACTCAAAAATATTTCGAAGAATATGTTAATGACAAATTTGTTGCAGTAAAATTAAGTGAAGATGGAAAACCTTTATATATTTGGACAGAAAAATATTGTTTCATTATTACGACATTTAGAAAGATAGCAATAGGGAGTCCTGCTATTATTGGAGTACCTAGAAATCCAGAATAAATACCCATACTAAGAAATACCAAATTGATAGGAGAATTAAAAATGGATTTAGATAGTGAATATTCACAAGAAGAAAAACAAGAATTATTTGAAAAATTTCTAAATGCTTCTTTTGAACTCAAGGCAGAATTAATCTCTAAGTTATTTGATGATCAAGCATATTTAACTGATAAAGAAGAAGAATTTATATTTGCTTTAAAGAAATGGCATCAAAGTATTTAAAAAGAAAGGATGAGTAAATCATGACAATGACAAAAACAGATATTTTACTATATGGTGCATTGCTTGAAAGTGATATGTATGCTGATGGATATGGTTCAACTGACGAGGATTCTGAATTATTACAAAAGGCGTTAAAGAAAATATATGGTGTTACAGAAGGTGATTCTAGAGATATCTTAGAGAAAGCAGAAGAACAAATGAAAAGTGATTTAATGAGTTTGGTTGTAGAGCTTAGAGGTAAGATAGCAGAGTATTTGGGAAAGGAGATTTAATATGGAAATAAATGTTAAAACAAAGTTTGATGAATCCGACAAAGCATTTATGCTTACTATTGATAATACATATGCACCAGTTGAAATAATTCAAGTCCATTCTATTGAACATGAAGTTAACGCATATTATGTGAGTGTCTTTAAGGTGATTTATGAAGTAAAAACACTGAACCCATTTAGAAGATATTCTGCATATGAGGATAGGTTTTATTCACTAGAAGATATGGAGAAATTATTGTTAGCTTAAAATTTAACTTTTAATTGACGAAGAGAAAGGAATTGATTAAAAATGAGTAATTATGTAATTGGTATAGATTTAGCTAAAGAAAATAGTGACAACACATTTTTAAGTTTTCGATTTATGAATACTTGTCTAGAAGAAATGAAAGAACTATGGGAGATTGGCGAGGAGTATAAATTACCAGAATTCAATAAGAAACAATTAGGATTACATAAGGATGACAGACTTATTATATCTTCCATTTATGGAAACGACAACGAAGACGTATTTATGAGTATGTTAGTACGATAAGTTTATGGATTTATTCTAGGAAGGAGGATTTATAATATTGACTATTTATCCAGATAAAGATTACTCATATCTCCTACTATCTCAAGGAAGGCAATGTGGAAAAACTAATATGTATCTTGCTATTTTAGAAGCTATTATGAGTAGTAGGTTAACTAATAAACCAGTAGAAGTCCGTTTTGGTATGCAACTCGTAAGAGTAGAAGATTAGAAAGGAGAAGTAACAAATGAACATTGAAGATATTGATTTATCAGTAAGGTCTTACAATTGTCTTAAAAAAACAGGAATTGATACTCTTGAGGACATGATTAAAATTCGTAATCTTGGAAGAAAAAATATTGAGGAAATAGAATGGAAATTACATGAATTTGGATTAGTATTAAAAGATAAGACACCTCCAAAAATAAATGGAAAAGAAAAACTTATCCAAAAAATGATCTCTTTAAGTAATGAAGATTTAGAATATGTTTTTATAGGTGGTTGTTGTCCAAATGAATTTGATTTATATGATGAAAAAAATGGTTGTGAAGGGGCTTTTTGCTCAAATTGTTGGATAAAAGCATTAGAAATGGAATATGAACGATGACAAATCAAGATAAATTAAATTTCAAAGAAAAATATCAAAACAATCCAGTAGCATTTATTGAAGATATGTATCCAGATATTAAACTCCATGAATATCAACAAAATAAAGTTAAGTTTAGAAATAGACAAATTACTGATAAGAAGTGTAAATGTAAGTCATATGATTAATGCTTTAAAAAGAACAACTTATCGGGAAAGGAGTAAAACAAATGCCAAGACTGATTACAATTTATGAAACTGAAGTGGAAGTTCCTCAATGGGAATATTGTAATGAACAACAAGACAAAGCGAGTAAAAATGGAGACAATTTATGCAAATTCGTTAAAGGAACTAGAGATGAGAGAAGTTGTTTATTATCTGGACAAATTCTTTATTCTGCATATGGCTGGATTAAGAAATGTGATGATTGTTTAATAAAATCAAAAAAAGATGAAAACTAAAACCATTGCGAGAGTAGGGTTACAGGGGTACGATAATTGGTATTAAATTGCATTTTTATGGTATCAAATAATAAAAAATAAAACATCAGGAGGAAAGAAATTGATTAAGAAAGTAGACAAGAAGAACAAATTTATATCTATGTTTAATCCAGAAACAGGTTTTTATGTTCGTTCAGGGGTAATTGATGAAAATGGAAAAGATACTGGCGTAGATCCATTCATGAGTTACTTGCCAGAGTTGGTGGATATCGGAATCATGTCAACGTGTATACATGGATTATCAGGACTGTGTATTAAGAGTGGAATTGAATGTTATCAAGATGGATTACATATTCAAAAACCAAATA
>Ga0209728_1000252_pt1 | contig 49514 bp, 52 predicted proteins | sample RifGroD1_FD_183997 | JGI IMG/M metagenome (GOLD analysis project Ga0209728, IMG submission 183997) | Groundwater microbial communities from Rifle, Colorado, USA - Groundwater D1 (SPAdes) (version 2) | ecosystem: Environmental > Aquatic > Deep subsurface > Groundwater | place: Rifle, Colorado... | reverse complement strand
AATCGTTTAGTCTATATTTTCCTATTCTTTCTATTTTTACATTTTTGTATTTGTATATTTCTGGTTCTATGGTTGATACTTTGTCATTAAAGAGGAGTATGGAGTATTGGGTGTCTGGGTATGTTTTGGCTAATGCAAGGATTATGGACTTAGTATATTGTCCTATACCTGCGTATGCTAATTGATCTTGGGTTGTGGTGGCGTCTATTATGATATGCATTTATTTTTTGAAAGCAAACTTAATACCATTTACACCCCAATCTACTACAACGAACTTTATCACGTAGAGATATATCCTTAATATACCATACAGCTTGTATTTCCATGGGACATACAACAATGTGATCATAGTAGAACCCCAAAGATTGTTAGATGATCTTCTGTTAGTAAAAAGCTGCCATACATCCTTAATAGATATTTTCTCTTTCAACTTTATACGTTTCGAAAGATTAGGGGTATTACTTGTTGAGTATGATATTGCTTTTATGCTAACAAGAAGTTTGAAACCTGCTTGCTTTGCTCTACAAAAGAAATCATAATCTGCAGCATATTGTGGGAAAAGTTTTGAAAAGTTCCCTATTTTTTCAAACACTTTGGAAGGAATTAATACACCTCTTCCACTTATGGTATCTGTCTCTAATAGTGCTTCTTGAGAATCAGCTACGGTTGTTCTGAATGAGCCATGAACAATCTTGTGTGCATTGTATATTAATTTCCCCGTAGCTTTATCTTTAACCGCCGTCCCAATGATTGCCTTGGTAGATTTGTATTCGTCTATTAATGTTTGGACAAAATCAGGTTCCATATATGTGTCATCGTTTTGAATCAGCATGAAGTCATCATCCATTAATTTGGGAAGCAGGTAGTTTACTCCCATTCTCATAGCTCCTGTCCACCAAAGCTCACCATCCCCTTGTAATACGGTGATATCTTTGAAGTCTTGTACTAAATCTTCCCCTGTTCCATCAGTACTACCATCATTTACAACCACTGTCTCTATATTTTGGTAAGTTTGTTTTCCGATGGAGTTAAGACAAGCGAAAAGCTTTTCTTTTCTATTTCTTGTTGGTATTAAAAAATATACTTTCATTTATTTATTTCTCAAGTACAAAGAGTCCTAGTCCATACCATCTCTCTTTGAGCCATTTGATTTTTGCAGCTTCTTCTTCAGTTACCTTAAACCAAAGTTTAAATTTTCCATTAAATTTCATATATTCTTTTTTTACTACTTTGTATCCTTTAAAAAGTTCATCTGTTCTTTTCTTATTGTAAAGTTTGTTAATTGGAAGAACATCTTTAGCCCCGTAAGGTACTGTTAAAATAAGTCTTCCGCCTGGTTTCAAAATTCGAAGCATTTCTCTCATGGCTTTTACATCTCCAATTTTGTCAGCTTCTACCCCATATCTTCCTTCTACGCCAATATGTTCAAGTGTAGATACACAAGTAATACAGTTAAAGGTATTGTCTTTAAATTCTGTTTTTCGGATATCTCCATTGTATTGTTTAATATTTATATTCTCTGGTTGTGCATTTATATTCAAAGTATTAACTTCTATCTCCTTAGACAGCAAGTCATACAACATTTCACCAACTGTAGAACCAATATCTAAAAGCTTTCCTTTTTTAATATTGATATTTTCTAATGTCCACGGATATTCTAGATCTCGATCGAAATATCTTGGGGCTCTGTATTTAAGTTTTGTAAGTAGAATATTATCCTTAAGAGATTTACATTCATTTTGTTTTATCTGTGTAGACAAGACCTGGAATGGAAACTCCACAAGTTTTGTAATTTTATTGAATAGCTGGTTAAGTAACATATGCTTATCTATTAATTTATATATCGCCTTTCGCGAATCTGTCCTGGGACTTCTCACCCGTGATTATCGCTTTAAGTAAATAGTAAAAGATTGCCGGGTAGTTAGCAAGTGGAACGATTTTTAGTTTATTTGAAAAAAGAATTGTGTATGAAAGAGATTTAAAAAGATAGTGGAATGTTTGTTTGATATTCCCATCAAGAGCGTAATGTTTAGATACCTGTAGCCAATGTCTTGCATAGATTTTTTTAGCTTGTTTTGTACCAAATCCGTTTATATCTTCTTCAAAATCTTTTAGCAAAATGTTTTTGACTTCTACAAGTTTATCTCCACTTGGGATACCTGAAGCGCCGAATCCCAATACTAGATGATCTGGCAATACTGCTAGTTTGTATTTTCTTAAATACCTTAAAACATATTCAACATCCTGGTTACGATAGTATTTTTCGTTAAAGAATCCTATTTCATTTACAGCATCCTTGGATATTAAAAGTGAAGAGCCCATTCCTAATGGCCTTTGCATCATGTATATGGTAATTCGGAGATCCCCCTCCCTATCAAAGAGTCCATTTTTTTTCTTCCCATTTATAATTGTACTTCTGCCCGTTAGTGCTGCTTTCCACTCTTTTGAATCTTTTGCATTGAGGTATCTCATCTGCTTCATTAGCTTTTCTGGTAACCATTCGTCGTCGTCATCTAGAAAGGCAATATATTCTCCTTTTGATTCTTTTATTCCTGTATTCCTAGCTGCTGCTCCATTTTTGTTTTCTTTGTGTTTTAGTAGTTTTATTCTAGAATCTTTGATTTGTTCTACTACTTCGACAGTATTATCCTTAGAAGCATCATCAACTACTATTATTTCAATATTGGGATATGTTTGATTAAGGATACTGGTTATGGCTCTATGGATATTTTTAGATCCATTGTATGTTGGGATTATTATTGAGATTAATGGATATTTTTCCATATATTACTTTTTATTCATCTTATACTTTTCCCTTATTAGCTTCTCAACTATAACCCAATCACAAGGTTCATCAATTTCACAATATGAATTTTCGTTCATTTCTTGGTAACCGATCTTCCCAAATAATCTGTTTTTTGTTTTTAGTAAATTCTTCTTGGAATTAATATAGAAGGCTCCGTTTTCAACTAAGAATCCTTCAAAGTTCTGTCTTCTTGGTCTATTCATGTAATCGTAATTTGTCGGTGTAGTTACGCCATTCTTGATTGGTTTCCAAAGGAATCTTTTCTGTAGAACTACCGAAAGAATACTGTCGAATTTTTTACTTTCATGTTTCTTTATTCCCTCCTCTAGATCTTGTGTTGTTAATAGTGGGCTTGTTGCTTGTATGAGTATTATATTTTCAAATTCATAGTTATTTGCGAATTCCAGCATTGCACTTTCTGTCGAGGCTGTATCTGTCGCGGTCTCTTCACTTCTAGAAATTACTTGTAGTTTACTTTTGTTCTTCTTTGAATACTTTCCTACAATCTTTCTAATATCCTCACTATCAGTAGAAATATATACCTTGTCTATTTTTTTTGCATTTACAGCTGCATCTATCGTCCAATACACTAATGGTTGTCCTGCTATTTTTTTTATATTCTTCAAAGGAATGGATTTACTTCCTCCACGGACAGGTATAAATGCAACGTATTTATCTTTTGTCATATTATTTAAATATGTTTGTTAAATTATCAAACTTATCAGCGTTTTCCATAATCCATTTTAAATCTTTATTCCACCATTTTAATTCCAGTAACTTTTTAATCTCCTCTTCCTCAAATCTCTTTCCAATTTCCTTTATTGGATTCCCAACATTTATACTGTATGGCTCGATATTCTTTGAAACAATTGCGCCGGATCCAATGATTGCGCCATCTCCGATCACAACCCCTTCCATAATTAGGACATGGGCTCCAATCCAAACATCATTTCCTATCTTAATGGAGTATTTTTCTTTTGAAAGCTCTTCAAATTTATTTTCACTTACAAAGGTAAAACCTGCTTGCTTCCTTGTAGAGTAAAAGGCTGGATGTATTGAAACAAAATCATGAGCGGGATGCTTACCACTTACTAATTTCACCTCAGGCCCAATGGTAGAAAATCTGCCAATATCCGATTTGGGTAGAAATGTATTGATACCTATATAACTTCCAAATCCTACTTTTGAGTTTTCAATATTCGCACCTTTGAATATTTTATTGTATCCCTCTAGCTTGGTATTTGCATTAAGCTTTACAGAAAAAGATAACCAGATCTTCTTTTTCAAAAGATATTTAATTTTAGAAACAAGATTATTTATTTTTTTCATTGAATAATTTTTCATATTTTATTCTTGGAAAGACATCTAAAGATCCACCCTTGGTTGCATTATATATTTTTATATTATTTTTTAATGCATAATCCTGAGTTAATCTGAAAAGTTCAAAGACAAAGCCATATGCTTTTAGCATAAACTCATTTGATCTTTCTTTATGTAGTTCTTTCATATATTTTACTTCCTTTTTGTTTTTTTCTTCATAGAAATGTCCGCCATAGTCCACTTCTTCGTTTTCATCATATATCACGACAACTCCGGTCATGTCACATCCTATTAGATATATCTCTGAGAAGCCAAGGTATATAGCGAAGTATAATGCTATGTTTACAACATTTTGGTATGGAGGAACTCTCTTTGTGAAATCTATTTCTTTAATTTGCTTTGTTTTAGTTTTGGGATATACATATATGATTTCCAACTTTTTATCAAAACCATATTTCTCAAAGTAACTTTTAAATCGAATTGGGAATATACAAATAGGCGGATTAGATTTATCTGCTAAATCTTGCATGTTCTGATGAAAGATTTTATTGTTTTCATCAAATCTTGTAGAATCTACCATTACATGGAAGTTCGGTTGAAGCATATCAAACTCCTTTGTTATGGTCATACTGTTTACTGAGAAAAGGTATTCTCCTTTTAAAAGGTTTAGATCATGTTTGTTAAGAGAAGGGCCATTCCCAATTATGAAGCATCGTTTGCCTTTGTATTGGTCTTTGTATTTTTTATTTTCATTCAAAATATCTTTAACCTTGAGGTAATGTATAAAGGATGAAACTGGAGAAACAATGGTTTTTAAAAACGGGATATTCTTAATCACTTTTATAATCGAGTTCATAAAAGATATGATAATTTCAAAAATATAAATATTAAGATTTTCTTTACAAATGAGGTCCGAGCCGGTTGTACATTATTATCCTTCACAAATACGGATCTTATCTTTTCGTTTCCACATACTTTTCTAAAACCCACTTTATTCATCAAATATTCCAAAGATGATAAATAAAAGCTATATACATGGGCATTTTGCAAATACCATTTTAGGCTTCCATATGATTTCCTATGGCTTAACAATCCAGGGACAGAGACATAGAGCAATCCGTCTTTCGCTAAAAGAGAACCGATAAGAGATAATTCTTCTTCTGAATTTAAAAAATGTTCCAAAACATGATTCAATATTATTAGATCTGCTTTGCCAAATTGTTTTAAGTTGGTACTATCACCCTCCACAAGTTTAATTCCTTCTTTTCGACCTCTTTTAAGATATTCCTCCCCATAGTCACAGCCATACACATCACAATTTTCTAATTTGAATGCTTTCAAAATTCCTCCAGCACCACAGCCAACTTCGAAAACCTTCTTTCCGTCAAGAGACAAATCTAACTCTCGTTCCAAATACTCAATTATTCTTTTTCCTAGAGCAATCTGATCTTCAAAGAAACTCTCGTTTGCGCTCTCGGAACCTGTATACAAACTTCGATACTCAATTTCATAGAATGATTTCAATGTCTTAGCATCATAATATGGATCTGATCTTACAAGCCCACAGTTTAAACACATAACCGTATTCAAAGGTAATCCATACCTATCAAGATTCCCAATTTTCAAAGATTTGTTTTCTCCACAAAGGCATTTATGTTCCTTTGTCTTGTATTCTCCTGATGCCAATTTCTTGACGAAATTTTCTTTGGTTTTTTCTTGGATTTTATTTAAAACTATTTTACCCATTTACCATCAATAATATTACAATTTATATTTTTACTAGAATGAATATATCTTGGATTCTCTTCCGAGCTTTTAACTGTCAAAGCGATATCACTTACACTGCTCATAGGTTTACTTGTTGGAGCTCCAATACTAAATCTGATCCAATACAATCCTGGATTTATAAATATATTGGAAGGTTGTGGAAAATCATATCTAATTTTATATATTCCTTTCTCATCTTCCAGATATAGCTCATCCTCTGAACTTGCTGTAGAGAATAGTCTCCCTCCAAAAGCACTATCGCATATTAACGCCATTTGCATTCCGGACACTTCTTTGTTCACCTGATATTCCACCTCTATTGAAAAAGGCTTGTCATAATCAACAATACTTATCTTTTCCTTCTTATTGTCAAAAATTGTTACCTTAATAATTGATATATCATCATACAAAGATGGCTCATACTTGTATTCTGCTTCTTGGTTTATTCTGCTTATGTAATAATCCACCACTTTTGCAGTTTCTCCGATCATGGCAATCTTTCCATCCTCAAGCATAATGGTCTTCTTACACAATCTTTGTATTGCTCCCATATCATGGCTTACAAACAATATTGTCCTCCCTGCCGTCTTCGTAACTTCATCCATTTTCCCAAGACATTTTTTCTGGAATTCAGCATCTCCCACTGCTAAGACCTCGTCAATAACTAAGATATCTGGTTCTAGATGCGCTGCCACTGAAAACGCCAATCTCACCTGCATACCTGAAGAATACTTTTTTACAGGAGTATCTAAAAATTTTTCAACTCCTGAGAACTCAACAATCTCATTAAACTTGGCCTCGATTTCTCTCTTTCGCATACCCAAAATTGCACCATTTAGGTATATATTTTCTCTGCCTGTTAGTTCTGGATGAAACCCAGTTCCAACTTCTAACAAAGAAGATACTCTACCATTCAATCTAACTTCACCTTCCGTAGGTTCCGTAATTCTAGACAGTATCTTAAGCAAAGTGCTTTTTCCAGCACCATTTCTACCAATAATGCCAATAGCATCTCCCTCTTCTACATTGAAATTCACCTCTTTTAAAGCCCAAAATTCTCCTTTTTTACTAAACTTTTTACCCTTTAAAAGATTTCCCGGTACTTTTGCTGCTTTAACAACCATATCTCTTAAAGTAAGATATCGTTCTTTCTGTCCGAGAGTATATTTCTTTCCTAAATTTTTTACTTCTACTGCATATTTCATAGTTATATTATGTCTGCAAAATATTTCTCAACCTTTTTAAAATACAAATATCCCGAAATGAAAACAACCAAGGTTATGGCTATTGATATTCCAAATGTACTCCAATCAACAGCTACATTCCCTAAAATAGCAGCCCTATGTGCTTCAACCAAACCACTTAAAGGATTCAACGAAAGTAACCATTGATATTGGCCCGCTAATGATACAGGATATATAACTGGGGTAATGTACATTAATGTTTGAGTAATAAATGGAAGCGCGTACTGCACATCTCTGTATTTAACATTCAAAGCGGAGAACCATAGTCCAACACCTACGCTAAGCAACCAAGTAACAAATAGAATTACAGGGATTAAAAGCATAGAAAGTGTTAAAGGATAGTGATAGTAAATCATTAATCCAAAAACTACAATAAAAGAAATGGCATAATCTATTAGTCCAACAATTGTAGATGAAGCAGGAATTATCACTCTTGGAAAATACACCTTAGTAATGAGCTTGGAGTTTCCAATCATACTATTACTAGACTGACCTACTGCAGTAGAAAAATATGTCCAAAGCACTAACCCTGCGTATGAGAAAATTGGGTATGGAACATTCCCAGTATCTATTTTTGCAACATTACTAAACAAGAATGTAAACACAACCATTGTTAAGAGTGGTCTTATAATAGCCCAAAGAACACCAATAACGGTCTGTTTGTATCTAACCTGAAACTCTCTAAAAGAAAGTACTCCGAAAAGTTCTCTGTAGTTCCATAACTCTTTGAAGTCAAAGTTTGCAAGTCCCTTTTTTGGTTTTATAACCGTTATTTCTTTCATAATCTGAAAATCATTTTAACATACTTTAAGACTATTGTTCTACTACATCAAACGTATATATTATCTTACCCTGTAAGGGAACCGTATCTGTAAGCTTAAGCCATTTTCGGGTGAGAAAATCAGTTAACCACTCTTGTTGCGGAAAGGCTTCTCCCTGAATCGTTGATCTTATTAGTACAATATGGCTTATGCTATATTCATTAAGTGATGCCCTAAAAGAAGGGAGATCCACAATTCCAAAACTATATCCATAGCTTGAGCCAAAGGTTTTCAATTTCTTTGTTTCCTTAATATCGTCGTTCAAGGACCACTTCCATTCAACCTCAGAATTGGTTTCATTATTTAAAACAGCCAATACATTGATGTTATCCGCAGTGTTTATCCAATACGCGTTTCCCTGTGGCAATACCTTAATAACCTTTTCCACTTCCCTATTCTTTCCCCAATTAATACATTCACTTATCTGTCCTTGAGTATATGAGAAAAGTATAGCAACTCCAAATGCTGCGCTAGTAACCAATGTCAAAAATATATATTTCCAATATCTGAACTTCGGTTTGAAGAATGCTATACCCATTACACCAAGAAGTATTGTTTCAAGTATTATCTTTTCTACTAGATATGTTTCTTCGAAGAAAAAGCCACCAATCATGAAAATACCAGTACCTATTAATATTGATGATTTTTGCCTTTTTGTAAATATTGAATAGAATAGAGTATATATGACCATGATTGAGATTGCAGGTACTATTGGTAGCAAGTATCTTCCGTGCGAAGCTCTTAATATGTAAAAAACTATCCATATTAAACAGAGTAAACTAGAAAAAATAAAAATTGATCCTATCTTTATCTTCTTCCTTAAATAGTTTATTAAAACTAAAAAGCTTGCTGAAAGAACTGGGAAAATTACGACTTTTGAAACAGAGAGAAATGAGAAAGTCCTTGGGTATAAGATTTTCCCAATATATGAAATAATCAAGTTGATAGTCGGTATCACAGAAGAAAAAATTGATGTTTGTTGAGAACCTTCCTGACCTACCACCGTAGAAGCATATACAACATCTGTCGATATCCCCCTTATTGTTTTTCCGTTATCAATTAGGTTTAAAGTCGTTAACCCAGATTGGAAGTGTTTAATCGTATAGCTCCAACTACTCTGTATTAACCCAATAGTAGACGCTAAAAACATATTTACTGGTATTATGCTGGTAAAAAACATCAAAACTATCCAAATCAAAGAAGGAATAAATACAACCGTACACTGTTTAAATACCTCCCATATCTTTCTAAAAAATTTTTTCTCCTTAGATGTAATGAACAACCATAAAATATAAACAATTACAAATACCAAAAATACATACTCCTTAGTATCTAGCAAAAGCACAAACACAAGAGACATGTACCATTTATTCCAATTTTTAAGCACACCCCACATAAACATAATAATAATTAAAAGAGATGGAATCTCTCTTAGGTATGTGGGCGTACTAATAACAAAATGGAAATTAGTCATTAAAAATATTGTCGCAAAAAATGCATACCAACCATTTTTCAAGAAAGTCTTTACCAACTTAAAAAAGAAGAAACCAACTCCAATACTTAGGATAATGTTATATATCGTTACAACATCAATTGAGGGTCCCGCTATTAAAAATATTAGAGCAGGAGGAAGTTTAAACAAAAACCCATGTAAGCCAACACTATAGTCACCAAACCATATACCATTACGTATAAGTTCGGACATAAGATATGTCTCTCTGTAGTACAAAGCCTCATCCTTAATCATATCTCTAAAGTTAGAGATAAAGAGCATAAAAAGGAAATAGACACCTAAAAAAATATAGAAAACTATATCAGGATTATTCCTTATTTTTTTAAATATACTTAATAAACTAAATTTCATTATTTAACTACTTCAAAAATGTATATTATTTTGTTCTTTAGATCAACAGTATCTCTTAATGAAAGCCAATCAGCTTCCAAATAGCTTTCCAAACGGTCCTGATGTATAAATGGATTCCCTTCCACGGTAGATACCGCTAATACAACCTTATCTATCCCGCTGTTAATTATTCTTGTCCGATCTGCTTCTATAGTTTTACCAGAAATAACAAATGAGTCAAGTTTTTCAAACATCTTAAGCCCACTTTGTCTTGGAACCCACTTATTCAACTTCCATTTCCATTCAGGATCATACCGATTATCGTCCCTATAAACCTTAACCAAAATATCCCAACCGGGATCATTCATTAAAATTTTTTCGCTGTTATCGAACAATTTTATCACTTTCCTTACTTCATAGTCATTGCCCCACAAGAGATACTGGTGTATCTGCCCATTCGCATAGAAAAAGAAGGCTATCACAGAGAAAGTTATTACGCTTAGTATTGTCATAATCCATAAATACAGGTGCTTGAGTTTTTCGTGATAGAAATAATAGAAGATATACATTGCGAATACCAAAATATTTAATACTATCTTTATCCACACATAATCAACCTCGAAAAACAGACCCGAAATTGTCAGCAACAATGTGATAATGAGTATCGTGGCAAATTTCTTCCTTTCTTTAATGATACCTTTAATAAATATTACAAAGAAAAAGAAAACCACAGGCAGTATTGGGAAGAGATATCGATCAAAAGAAGCACGAAGAATAAAGATGGAGATAAAGCTCCAGAGAACCAACGCAAGAGATATAAATACAGAGTCTTTCTTCTTAATAGCATTCTTGAACAACATAATACTTGTTAGCAATGCAGGAAAAAATATGACCTTCGGGACAGAGAGGAATGAGAAACTCCGAGGATAGATTAACTTCCCGAAATATTCTATTCCCGTATTTAAAACTTTCCCAACAACAGTTTCATTATTAAAAAGCGTTGGTATCTCAGAAGCATCTAGATCTATTCTATTTATTGTAGCTATCTCAGTATCAAAATGTTTTAGGTTATACGTTATTCCTCCCTCCGTAACACCTGGAATAACTGAGAGTGCATATGCATTTATCGGTATTATCGAAGTAGTAATCATCAGAGTAATAAAAACCGTAGTAGGCAGAAGAATCTGAGTATAAGATTTAATATATACCCAAAGCGTTTTAACATTAAATCCCTTCCATTCCTTGAACAATATATATAAAAGATATGCTGGAAGAATCATGTACATAACATATTCTTTCGCGTCAAACATCAGCAGAAGACTTAATCCAACCATCCAGTATGGTTTCTTGTATGCAATTAGATTCAGAAATACAATCACAGCAAGAAACACTGGGACTTCTCGCATATATGTTGGGAGATTAAGAATGAACTGAAAATTTGCAAAAAGAAGTAGAGTACCCAAGAGTGCATATACTTGGTTAAAATATTTCTTAAGGAATGTATAGAAGAGATATATTGAAAGACATGCCAACAATATATTCCATATCGTAGCTACTGCCAAGGATGGACCCGTTAGTAGAAAAGCCAAAGCTACTGGTAATTTAAGTAAGAATCCATGAGTACCAACAGCATAATGCCCTATCCATTCTCCTCTTTTTAACGCCTCTGTCATTATTGAGGTTTCAAATAAATAGAGGTCATCATCTAATGTTGCGTTTTTAAAATACAAAAGTGAAAGACCCAGGATCAAACATGATGCAATTAGAAGGTATATTCCATATTTTTTGAGGAACTCTTTAATTGATTGCATTACAGAACTTCTGTATATATATTCAAAATCTTTTTAGATATTACTTCCCAAGAGAATTGTCTAGAATATTGAAGTATCTTCTGGGAATCCCATTTTGTATTTAAAGATTTTAATATATTATCTGCTAGAAATACAGAATCCCCTGGGTCTACAAGCAAACCATAATCAGGAGAATTGATAATTTCGGGAACTCCACCAACTTTAGTACCTATGAATGGCTTTCCACAAGCCAAAGATTCAAACATAACGGTTGGATTGCCTTCGTTAAGACTTGAGGATACAAGGATATCACATGCTCCAAAGTAATCGATTAATTCATTGTGCGGTTTTTTACCTAAAAGCTTATATTCATTCTCCAATCCCAAATCTATATTTTTTTGTTTTAATTGACTCTCCAATGGTCCGCCTCCAATATGCAGAAGTAATATATCAGGATATTTTTTCTTAACAATATCCAAAGCATCTATTAAATATTCATATCCTTTTACTTTTTCTAAATTCCCAATAGTGAAAATAACCTTCTTGTTTATTGGTAAGCCCAATTCCTCACGGCATAGTTTTTGATCTTTGTGATAGAAAAGCTCCTTGGAATATCCATTGGGTAATACTGAAACATTTTTGACTCCGAGCTTTGTTAAATATTGACGATTTTTGTCGCTTACCGTAATCACTTTATCCGCACTTGTGTACACCTTCTTAAGTGTTTTGTTAAATTTTTCATTTCTGAAAGGTAAATCATATACATCGTATCCATGTGCTGTGATTATCAGTGGCTTGCGATACATCTCTTTGACTTTCATACCTGCATAACCCGCACTCCAACCAAAATGAGCATGAATCAAATCGAATTTGATTTTCTTTTTCTTAATGATATTTAAGACTACACTGGCATGTTGTTTGCCTACTGAATAGTAAAGTGATTTAAACGGTAAATACCAAAGGGGAACTGGGATAACCTCGACATTCCCAGGAAGATTAGATAAATCAATTGAGTATTTCTTGGAATACTTCGCCCTAGACTTAACATATGACAATGGAATGTATTTTGAAAGCTCCGCTACTGGTTGATATCTAACTAAAACATATACCTTTTTGAAGTCCTTCGCTATTATCTCTACTTGATCTTTAATAAAGCTGTTGTAAGTATGCGAAAGAATTAAGAGATTCTTCTCACCAGTGCTCATTACTTTACCTCCTCTTCAAGATAATCTACCCACCACTTGTTTACATCTTGTTTGTCTTCCAACAACTTCTTAAGCTTTGCATGCCCCTTTTCAACAATCTTAGGATCTTTAAGAAGCTCATCTATCTTAGCCTTTGTTTTTTCTACCATATGCTCCCTATCCGTTATTGAATACATCAGGTCGTATCTGTTCTCCATTTCATCGGAGGCACCCGAAGATAATTCACTTGTGAATATCGCATGTACTCCCATAACTACACATTCCGCTCCCATTGTTAATCCATCCCCTACAAAAAGTTGGGCATATGACATAATGCTATGTAACTTTGTATGTGGCACTTTTATAATGTACTTATCAAATTCTTTTGGTAATACTTCTTCCGAAGACACCAAGACTTTCCCATACTTCTCTAAATGCTTAAGAACCTCCATCTTTTGTTCATTAGTAAACCCCTTGTGTCCAAGGTCATGACTTGCATTCCAAGCTACGAATCTAATGAATGAAAACTTGTCCCCTTCCTTCATACCAACTAATTCCAAATCCTTAGGATTAGGTTTAAAGTAATGAGGATGAAGATAGAAGAGTTCTTTGAATGTTTCAATTCTCATCTGTTTCTTCCCTAAATCTTTTCTGTAAAACATTGGTGTAAGAATCTTGTAGGAAAAAAACTTCGAGAAGAACAATGATTCAACAGACCTTTCAGTATCACAATATGCAATATTCTTCTTACCAATTAAAAATGCTGTAATCGCCATCATTGGAGATGGTCGACCAATCAGTACGTCTGTCTTGAATTTCACAGCCTCAACCCAATGTCTAAATGTTGAGGTAACCAATATATATGCTTTTTCTACCTTGTTCTTTCCTGTACTATCCCCAACAATTGCATATGGAATCTTGTACTCATCCAAAATCTCCCAGTTTTTATCCTTCTTTACAACCAAAACCTTTACCTTATGGCCTCTTTTTTCCAACAGCCTTATCATATGATGAAATTGATGAGCCCACGCAGGATGTGAGATTGAGATGAGGACGTTCATAGTTATTTCTTTTTGAATTTAGAATAGTGTTCTTTCTTTGTATAGTAAAGTATCTTCTCTTGATTGTTAAGCATCCTACCAAGCATATCTGAAAGGATTGCTACTATTAAAATGATCAATGAAAGAGATATTAGGTAGATTCCTGTAAATCCTACAAATTTGTATGGTGAGAAATCTCCTGTTGCAAGCCAATGTATGAGAATGAATATTACACAAATCAGACCTATGACAAATGGTACAAATGAGAGTAGTCCAAAGAACTTTAAGGGTGCAAAATCTCTGAAAGCTCTCAAGATATTGAAACTGGATACTGTTATGAAGTTCAATATGCTTTTTACAACTCTAGATTTTCTTCCATTGAAGTATTTAATTGATACCGGGATCTGTACAATATCGAGATGCTTTGATGCCATCAACTGGAATGATTCCTGAGTATATGTATACTTACTATTGATATTCATATGTAGCATAGCTTCCCTATCATATGCCCTGAAGCCACAAGTCACATCATAGTATTTGTTTTCTGTTAGTTTGCTCACGACATATGCTCCAAGTTTGTTCCCGTAAAATTTACCCTTTGACATATTCTCTGGTCTTTTACCATCTCCGAATCTATTACCTGCCACGAAGTTCGCTTTTCCATCCAATATTGGTTGTATGAGCATAGGAATTTCTTCGGGCAAGAACTGAAGGTCTCCATCAATATTCACTGCAATATCAGCATCTAATTCTAATGATTTGTTAATAGCTCGTTGAAATGAATATGCTAATCTTCTTTGCTCTTGATTAGAAAATACTTGAGCACCATTTTCTCTAGCAATTTTTGCAGTATTGTCAGAGCTACCATCATCAATTACGATTTTGATTACCTCGTCAACTCCCTTGATTTTGGTAGGAATTCTATTTAAGAGTTCCTTTATCGTATCCTCTTCGTTCAGGCAGATTGAAAAGACTACTAGTTTCATTTTTTTAATATTAAAATTATCTTCCTATACCTCGGTATATGACACCGAGTTTCTCAATTTCTTTTTTATCCAACTTATTCATACCATCTATAACTACCTTAACATTAGGATACTTTTTAAGCAATTTTCCTAATTCTTTAAATGGCTTATGTGCAGTACAAAGTACTACTGCAACAGAATCTTTTAGGGCTTCCTCTAGAGATTTTACTGTGCTCATCGAATCAATGTATGGATCATATATTCTTAGATCTGCACCCATGGAGAGAAGGATATCCTTAACTATTAAGCATGGGCTTTCTCTTAAATCCCCTATATTTTCTTTGTAGCTTAATCCTAACAATGCAATTTTTGTTCCCTTTATTGATTTCTCTATCTCATTCAAAGCCACTTGCAGTCTTTCAACTGTATACTGTGGCATTCCATTGTTTACCTCTCTTGCCATCTTCAAAAATTTATGATCAAATCCACTCTTTGCAGCCCTATTGATTAGGTAGTATGGGTCTACTGCGATACAGTGTCCACCAACTCCTCTACCTGGCCAATGTGGCATAAAGGCAAAAGGTTTGTTTGAAGATGCATTTATTGTTTCAATTAAATCTATTCCCATTGCATCAAATGATCTTGCTAATTCATTAACATATGCAATGTTTATATCTCTAAAAGTATTCTCAATGATCTTTGTTGCTTCTGCAATTTTCAATGAAGATACAGGATTAATCTCACCTGTAAGGAATGATCTGTAGAAATCAGCCAGATTTTCGCTCTCACTTGAAGGATCTGCTCCAACATTTCTTGGGATATTGTAAACATTCCACTTTGGATCTCCTGGATTTATTCTTTCTGGACAGTGGGACAAAACAAATTCTCCCATTTTCAACTTTGCCTTATTCTCAAGGAGTACTGGATATACTACTTCTTCACATGTTCCTGGATTGACTGTTGATTCCAAGATTACTACTGCTCCTTTTTTAAGATATTTTGCAGCTAATTTTGAAGCTTCAATTACAGGTACATAGTCTGGGGTATGGTCATCAAGCACAGGTGTTGGAACACAGATTATGAAATAGTCAGAATCTTTAAGAATATCTGGATCTGTAGATACATTGATATCTACTGTTTTTAAGTCTTTCTCACAGACTTCATCGTCTATTGGGCATATTCTTTTACTAATCTTTTCTATTTTTGATTTACTTAGATCATATCCATATACCGAGTATTTTTTGCTTTTTGATATTGCACAGAGCAAAGGCAACCCTACGTATCCTAGACCTATTATCGAGACTTTTTTCATAGTTTTGAGTGTATAAAATAGAGTAATGTCATTATATACTGTCCTTTTGATGCTTAGCAACTCAATATCTAGACTATTGCTACATTGGCACCTTTCGAGAGTCTATAAGATATAAAGAAGCAAATCACATAAACCACAGACGTAATAGACGACCACGCCAAAAATCCTAGATATGCATCCCTTGCTATAAATCCAATCACAAATCCAATAACTAATGCAACCAGTTTCATTAATTCAAACCATATTTTTACACTTTGTTTTTCAATTACATAAAGAACATCTGTTATTGGATCAACAACAAATCTTGCGAAGTACATTAATGTAAAGATTCGTATATATCGTCCCGCAGGTTCCCATTGTGCTCCAAATACAAATGGTACAACCATAGGAGCAAAAATAAAGAGTAGTGCGAATGGAATAATACCAATCAGAAAGAGTGCTTTACTTGTCTGCCTTACAACTTTGACACAAGAACCAGTCTCCCGAAATTGCTCAGATGCTTCTTGTTTTAATACATCTCCAAAAGAGGATGTTAAAAACCATACTGGCGAACCTAATATTTTATCTGACAATGCGTAGTATCCGGCAGATACTGCTCCGAAAGCTTTGTTCAAAAACAGGTTTGGTGATAAAAAGGTAAAGTTCTTCAAAAGATCCGCAAATAACGAATATTTAGGAAACTTTGAGTACATAGACATAAGTTTAAATATTGATTCTTCAAACTTCTCTTTGGTAAACACAGCAATATCTTTACGTGACATAATTAGGAACAAAAAAGTACCAACTAAATAACTAACTAAATATGAGTACATCAAACCACCTTCGGTATATTTAAAAAATCCCGCTCCTAATCGTGCTAGTACAAGAAATCCCGCCTGAATTATAATATTGGTTGCTATTTCTTTATATCGCTTCTCTCTTAAAAAGTAATAAAAGATAGCTTCATATACCCCAATGAATAGAACACTTAATACTAAGGTTAAAATATAGTTATTCAAAGTAGAAATATTTAGGGCACTAAACAATGGCATACCCGCAAACAATAGGATGAGGGCAAATATGATAGTGCTGATAGATGTTAGTAAAATACTTATCCAAACCAGTCTTTGAGCTTTGCTTTGTTCCTTGGGAAGCATTATTGCCAAACAATATCTTCCATTCGAGAGCATAGCAATTATCGAAACAATGGTTACGTACGCTCCAAAATATCCGAATTCTTCTGGAGAATAGATTCTTGTAAATAACGGGGTCAAAAGTATAGGGACTGCTTGAGCAATAAGTCTTCCACCTAGCATAAGGGACGTGTTTTTATTCTCATAGATTTTGCGCTTTAGTTGGTTGAATATCTCTTTTATTTCCATATATATAAATCTAATTTTGTGGTTCCATAATAGTATCTATTAGGTACAATAATATACCTACACAAAGGAACATCCTTAGAATGTCCTTCCATTGTAAAAAACGCATCCTCATCCCGATTACAATGAACAAAGTAGTTATCTCTGAACTCTATTGTCTTCAATTTCTTCATTCCTTCAATCTCATATCCTAGGTTCGCAGCTAATACATATACATTCCCGTATTTATTCTTAAGCTCACTAACCTCAACATTTTTTAGATTCCTACCATATTTCATCTGCACAATAGGAATATCAAAATAGTATTTCATTGGAAATACTACTTGATTGTACGCTTTGAAACCTTCTCTAACAACTATCAGAATATCATTTTTTCCTACCTGTGTCTTCACTTCCTGAAGCTCTTGTCTATTCAATCCCTCATAACTTCTTAATTGTAAAATTGAAAAATATCCAGAGTAAAGTACACTTAACAAAACTATACCGCCTACCAAAACCTTCATTCTTTTTGTTTTAAATATATCTACCAAATACCAAGAAGCAAAAACAATACAAAGGGGTATTAACTCACTCAGCTGATATCTAGTAAAGTAATAGTAATATGGAATACCAGCTAAAACTCCCCAACAAAAGATTACAAATATCGATAGCAAGAGTATTAGCAAAGTAATTCCAATTTCATTCCCCAATTTCTTTCTAAAATGAAATACACCAAAAGGTAGTAAAACGAACAAGAAAGGAGAAATCAAAAGGAATGTTGCCAAGAAGTTAAGCTGTTTAAAGTTCGAAATACTATCATTAGAGAAAAGAGTATTCGAGTTAATTACGAATGTATTGTAAGCGTATGAAATTAATTCATAACCTACCAAACCAACTAGCACACCTATTACCAAGATGTAGATATATTTTGAATTCTTCATCCAAAAAGTTTTAGTGGCTGTCATTATTTTCTCTTTTCTGAATAGCCACAAAACCACTAGATATACACCCACGAGAGCCATTAACATCCATTCGACATGTATTCCCAAGAACCTCTTATCCATTATCAGATGATACAAATCTGGAATGAATAGAAGATAGAAGAGATAGGAGACAACCAGAGATCCAACCCAAATACCACAGTAAATTAATAATGTTTTTCTAAGCCTGCTATCATTATTAAATAGCATCAAAGCTAATGGGATTAACAATATGACTGGAAGATAGAGTAACGCACTCATTCGGGTATAAAACAAAACCGTTATTGTTAATAATGAAATCGCGAGATTCAACTTGTTCTCCACACCAGCTTTGTAGTCTTTGAAGAACTTCAATAGATAGTAAAAAGAAAGCATGAACATAGTCATAGATATCACCTCAGTAAGTGGTACTCTTGAGAAATATGCATGGGCTGGATTTATGGCTACCAAAAATGAAGCCAACAATGCAACCTTTCTATTCTTTCCTGAAACCTCATATGCGAATAGATATGTAGCTGCTATAGATAACATACTAAATATGGTAAGAGCATATACTCGATTATCTGAACCAAACAAAGTTCCCCCTATTGCCAACCAAGAAGGAAGCACAGGATAGAATGGCATAACATACTTAGACGAAGAATCATCTATTAGGTTAATACCTAGAAAGGTCGTTGCTTTGTCATAGGTGATTTTCAAATCCTCCGTTAAAGATTGTCTAACCTCATCGATAATGTACAATCCATGATTCACCTCATATTGCTGCGACATAGATACATAAGTTCCTTGATCTTGTCCACCTGTTAAATACAAATTAGGAGATAATCGTAGGGCAAGGCCAATAACCAAAATAACTAAAAATATCCAATGAAAGCGAGTATCTTTAAATCGTATCTTAATTCGGAAAATAACAAATACCATTATTAAAAAAGCTAATGCTCCAAGGACGGATAGTAATGGATAAAATACATTGGTAGCTAATAGAACAACATTGAGAATACTCACAGTACATACATAGACTATTAACACTTCAAAAATATTAATCTCTCTTTTCATATGTATAATCCAAAAGTTTAATTCCCTTACTCCAATCATACTTCTCTTCTACTTTCTTCCTTCCTTCCATTCCCATATGTTTTGCAACTTTTTCATCTTTTAACAAATTCTCAATCGTATTCCCTATTACTCTAATATCATCAAACTTTAATAAATATCCATCAACACCATTGGAAATAATCTCCGATAATGCTTCATTGTTACATGCCAATACAGGCTTCCCATATGCCCAAGCTTCTAAATATACAATACCAAAAGAATCCGTCTTCGAAATCATAGAAAAGATATTACAAGCATCAAACACATCAAACTTCTCCTCATCAGAAATATTATCAATATTTAAGATATTCTCTCTATACTTCCCCTCCACTCCTTCAAGATATTTACTAAAATCCTCACTATACTGTCCTCCAAATACAAGATGACATTTAATTCCACTATCCCAAACCAACTTCATACTCTCTACCAAATTCATACTCCCTTTCTCATAATTCTTAGATCCCATCTGGAACACAATTGGATCATTTAAATTATATTTTTCTCTAAATCTCTTTCCATCTCCTCCATTTATCTTTTCCAAATATATTCCTTGTCCTAAAACAACAAATTTCTCTTCCTTCAACATAACTCCATTGTCCTGACAAAACTTCATGATCGCAATTTGCTCAGCTTTTGTGTTAACTAAGATCTTGCTAGCATATTCAAAAAATGGAACAGCTGTTTTTTTAAAATATTTCCTTCTTAATGGATCATGCTTGTGCTCTCCCGTATGGAAAGCTGGTGCTATTATATATGGAATATTGTATTTCTTAGATATGAGGTATCCAACATAGAAAAGAAAATAGTAAGGAGTAGACGACACGGTAACATATGCATAATCTGAAAAATCTGTTTCATCTATCGCTTTCAGCATACCGTATGCAGTAGGACATGATGCGAGATTGGCAATTTTGAAATTTGGGAATCTATCAAACAATACCCTTACAACCTTGTTAATATATTTGTTTCTAAATATCCCCGCTCCCACAGCAAATCTTCTAACATGTACCCCCTCGATATTTTCCTTCTCCTGTTCTACTATCTCATCATTTAGATCCCAAAGTGCGTCGGGTGTATATGCATTAGTAGTCCAAACATCTACATTATATCCTAGATTCTTTGATTGATATTCCGAAAGAATCTTGATGAAAAGCTCAGCACCACCCTTTGCAGGATGATATCTTTGTATGATATTGAGTACTTTTGTTTGCTTCATTCTAAAGGTTATTAATTCTGAATGTCATTATACCGTTTTCTATAATTGTATGTACAAACATGGTACTATATATACAGTAAATTATCATCATAAAAATATGTTTCTTTCAAAAAGGCTCCTTGGTGTCTTAGCAGTACCTTTGTTGGCAGTATTGTTTAGTATAGTCGCTGCAAAACCAGCTAATGCTGCAGAATTTCATTTCAAGGATTACACTCTAGCTCAGGATGAAACCGTAGCTGATGACCTCTACATTACAAATAGTTACACAGAAATTAACGGTTTAGTACAAGGAGACGTAATGATAGCTGCTACAGATGTAAAGATAACTGGTACCGTAACGGGAGATGTATATATAGTTGGAACAAATATCACATTCACTGGAAATACATACGGCAATCTATATACTGCAGGAAATGATATTTCAATACAGGGTATCGTAAAAGGAAATGCATATACCATTGGCTCCGTGGTGAATTTTAGTGGTGATGTTGAAAACGACTACACCGATATTGCAATGAGGACAAACAATACTGGTTCGGTTGGAGATGATGCGCGAATCATAACCAGTGATGGAACAGTTGATTCATTAATCAAGGGGGATTTGGTTCTCATAGGAAGCAAGTATAGTTTGCAGGACAGCAAGGTTACAGGAAATATATATGACAACGCGAGAATAAATAGTATTGCTCAAGAACAAGGTGTTGATTTAACACATGAGAGTAAAACAACATATTCAATGCCAACAGTAAACTGGTCGAGTAAACTTTTCGGCGCACTTTTTGCCTTCTGTAGTATGAGTTTAGTTGGATATTTTATGATAGCTGCAGCTCCAGTCAAGACTGGCAAAATCATGTCTAAAGTAACTGGAAGTCCTAGAGATTTTGTATTTAGTTTAATGATTGGATTTGGGATATTAGTAGTCGCACCTTTTGCGCTATTAGTTCTTAGCATCTCCCTAGTTGGAATTCCTTTTGCATTCTTCATAATGGGATTACTTCTTTTCTTAACAATATTTGGGAAACTGTGGGTAGAAACTGCATTTGGACAAGAGATATTACTTTTACTCAAATCTGAAGGATACAGACCATTTAAATCATTAGCTATTGGTAGAGCTATCTCTGTCCTTATTGGTCTTGTACCATTCGTAAGCTTCTTCTACTCAACTGTGTTAATTTCCACTGCAGTTGGAGCATTTGTAAGAATGAAGTTAGAATACTGGAATAAAGGGAAGAAGAAGTAAACAATACTGAGCAAAAGGATAGACCTAGGTCAGACCTTCCGTACAATCAAATGCCTTTTTTATGAATAGCCATCGGTATTTAAGATCGGTTTCAGACGAGGTTAACCCCGCTTCAGCCGGATTTCTCTTTATATATACTAATACCGAAGAAAGATCCTTCTTGTCAACAATCCTTCTAGCCTGAAATGGCCCTTGCCATAAATGTCCCACTCTTTGGTATTTCCTATTAAATAACATGACATATGATGTCATAAATGCTCTCATGCACTTTGAGACACTTTCTAAATCATCTTTCATCTTTAGAACCAAATGGAAATGATTAGGCATATAGCAATAGGCTACTACAACGAGATTATTTGTTTTAGTATATCTATACATCAAACCCTTGAATAACTTGTAATCTTTCTCTACTGAAAAAATCTTAGCCTTATTATTCCCACGGTTATAAATGTGGTAAAAACTATAACTTCGGTATAACTTGATAAGCTTGTCTTTCTTCATAACCCTAATGATAGCACCGAGTTATTAAGTCTTGGTTAACCAAGGACTGACCTAGGTCAGTCCTCTGGGTCCGTTTATTTCGCTAACATCTCTTCTATTACAGCTTTGAATGAATCATATGGGTATGCTCCTTCAATGAGCTTACCAGTAACATTTCCTTCGCTGTCTAATACTCCTACTACAAATCCTGGAGTCCCTGTAACACCTGCAGCTTGTCCCGCTGCAAAGTCTGCATCTACCCTACTCTTGAATATTTGATCTGTGACACATTTATTATACTTGGTCATATCAACTCCTAATTCCTTAGCAGCAGCATTAACAGCAGCCATATCAGCAGCTAAATATGTTGCACTATGAAATTCTCTTAACTTCTCAGCTCCTAATTGATCCAAAACACACTCTCCTGCATATGCGGAAGTATATGTAATATCACCATGGAAACTTAAAGGATAGTTTCTAAATACAAAGATCGCCTTATTTGTATCTACATAGTTGGTCACAATATCACTCAAAGTATTCTCTTCAAAAGTCTGACAGTAAGGACATTGATAGTCACTGTACATTACAATTGCTACCTTAGCTTGGTTTTTATCTCCTAATACTGCACCTTCCCCTATTGTAGTTGTAGCACTAGCATAGGTATCTGTACCTGTTGTGTCTGTATTAGTCGTATCATTTGCTTTTCCAGCAACGTCTTTGGTAGCTGCATTCTTGTTCGCAAAAAATATCCCTAACGCGATAATGACACCTGCAATAATTATTGCTAATGGTATTGCAAATGTATCGAGGTTAATGACAACCTCTTTAGTCTCACTTTTCTTTGTTTCTGCCATGTATATCTGAATCTCAAATTTAAGTAATAGATATTATACCATCTCATAGACAGAGAATGAAAAAATCAATATAATTATTGTATGGATGATACAAAGAAAAAAATACATATTTCAGATATAGTACTTTTCATTGTATTCTTACTCCTTTTGGCATTTCCCGCATATCTTGCATATCAAGTATTAGTTGCAAATAATCCACCAAGTAATGATGTGCAACAAGATGATACTTCTACACAAGCCCAAGAAACCACCCCTCCTGTGGAAGAAGAGGTTGTTGTTCCTGCCGGCCCTAAATATACCGAACTTGTAAGAGAGATATCTGGGCAAACCGCATATGTAGCAGTCCCAACAAATCTCGATGAGAATAATCCACCAGCAATAATATTGTACAGTCATGGTTCTAATACTCGAGTCATATCCGACATGTACGATCCTTTCATGATCGATCTTCAGGGATATGGTAAATATTTTGGTGAACAAAATTTCGTATTTGCTGCATCTAATGAGCATGATGAGAACTGGGGTAATGCGGCATCAGTTGCTGATATGTTAAATCTTCAACAATGGATTGAATCTCACTACGCCACAAATGGAAAAGTATATCTGATTGGTTTTAGTATGGGAGGGTTACCTACAATGCATTTTGCTACTAAGTATCCAGATAATATTTTAAAGATCGCACTACTTGCCCCAACAACTAGAACATACGAATGGACTCAGACAGAAGTAAATAAGGTTATGGATATTGATATTCAAATATGGCATGGTACCAGCGATGTGAATATCGGATATTCTAATTCCGTAAACTTCGTAAAATACATGAAGAATCTTGGAAAGGATATTCCATTAGTAACGCTTGAAGGAAAAACTCACTTTGATTTAGATACTGAATATATGGCACAGATATTACAATTCTTCCAAGCTAGTTAATCAATTCTAAATTTCTCCGCAATCCTTTCTCCATCTTCCTTGCATAATCTTCTTGTTGAATCACTCCTTTGTAATTCACCTATTCCCTTCAGTGCATTTTTCCAATCCTCACTATCATGGTTGTGAGGAACAACATGGACATGAGCATGAGGCACCATTCTCCCGAAGATTAGTGTATCTACATATGTATATTTGAGATTATTCCGAAAGTGATTAGCAATCTTTTGAACCACTTTGAAATATCCTTCAATATTTTCAACATCCCAGACAAATCGATAATGTTTCTTAGGTATAACCAATGTATGACCAGGCGTAAAGTTTGATATATCAAGAAATGCAAAGTAGTTGTCATCCTCATAGATTTTGAAACTGGAGACTTCTCCTTTAGCTATTTTACAAAAAATACAATCATCCATAACTATTATTCTTCTACAACAATGGCCATAGCAGGACATGCATCTGCAGCTTGTCTTACCTTTTCTTGTAACTCTGGTTCAGCTATTTCTACTCCTTGGTATTCCATTTTTACATCCACTACGCCATCATCTCTCATTTCAAATACTTCAGGACATATTGCTACACATGATCCACATACTACACATTTTGTTTTGTCTATAGATACTTTCATTACGAATATATTTAAATATTAGATAGGTATATTGTCACAGATAACTAACGATAGGTCAATTTGAATCTAATACTCCTCATTCATTAGATAGTAAAAACCCTGTGCATGACCACATGATGGACACTCAACAGGAGGTTCCTTACCTACAGAAACATAACCACACTCCGAACAAATCCATATTACCTCAGTATCTTTTTTGAATATCGTTCCATCTGTTAATACAGTATGAAGTTTGGTATACCTCTCCGCATGATGACCCTCCGCAATCGCAATTGATTCCAATCTCTTAGCAATATCCTCAAATCCCTCTTCTCTAGCAACCCTAGCGAATTCAGGATACATCTCCTTATTCTCATACATCTCTCCCTCAATAGCCGCTTTAAGATTTTCCTTCGTATCCCCAAGTGTAAATGGAGCTTCTGCTTCAACTTTAAGACTACCCATATCCTCTTTAATAGTTTGGATCATTTTCATCAACCAACTAGCATGCTCTCTCTCTTGGTTAGCTGTCATCTCAAATATCTGAGAAATCTGAATATATCCTTCCTTCCTAGCAATACTAGAGTAAAAGGTATATCTATTTCTAGCTTGGCTTTCCCCTATAAATGCCTTTGTTAAATTCTCTAAAGTCTTTGACATGATATTTATGTATTAAATTATTAATTCATTTTACAGAACTTTGGATAGGATATACACTGTAAAAAGAATAAATTTAAAAACCATTCTATGACTCCTACTCCCAAAGCTCCACTCTCCATATTAGCATGTAGTTCTGGATTAAGTTTTGCAAAGAGAATAGAAAAGGAATTAAAGAAAAAACACGGAGAAGAAGTACACCTCATAGAATCCGAAGAGATGCATTTTGCAAGTACCGAATTAAAAACAATCATTAATGAAAGTATTAGAGGTAAAGATGTCTTCATTATTCAAGATTGTGAAAATCATTCAGAAGGACAATCGACGGACGAAAATCTTAGAGCTCTGTATACAATGGTAGATGCTTGTAGAAGATGTGATGCCGAAAGAATCACTACAGTATTACCATCATACCCATATGCTCGACAGGACAAACAATCTGGAAGAGAGGGGATTACCGCAGCTAGAATAGCATATGAATTAGAAGGTGATGGAAGTGTAGATCACATAGTTACCATAGATTTACATAACTCAGCAATTCAAGGATTTTTCCGAAGAGCAAAAATAGATAATCTCATGGGTGGATATGCTCTACTCCCTGTTTTAAAGAAAATGATTGAAGACAAAGAAAATACCGTCATTATGCCAACGGACTTAGGTGGTGCGAAACGTGCTAACCACTATGCCCAGACTTTGAAAACTGACATTGCATTCACATACAAAGCCCGAAATTACTGCAAAGCAAACACGGTAGACAAGATGTCCATTTTAGGAGATGTTAATGGCAAGGATGTATATATTGTTGACGATATGATCTGTACTGGTGGAACATTAGTAAAAGCACTGGAAGAGACTAAAAATATGGGTGCTAAGAAAGTCATAGCTGTTTGTACTCATGCACTTCTCAATGGACCTGCCGTAGAAAGATTCCAAGAAGCATATGATAAAGGATTCCTGGATTTAGTAATAGGGACAGATAGCACATACCATTCTAAAGAATTTTTGAAATCTACACCTTGGTTTAAAGAAATCTCAATTGCAAGCTATTTCGCAGATACAATTAGTAGATTAAACCAAAGAAAATCAATAACTGATCTTCTGGACTAAACAGGTCTATCTGGACTTGGTTCTTCATGCTTATCGTAAAATTGAATCGCGGCCCTAAGCTCTTCCTTGTCCTTAGCATAATCTTCCAAAGATATTTTCTGCTTCCATGCCTCATATGCTTGCAATACTGCTGTAGCCCCAGCCTTAGTTCCCATGGGATGGGAATGTACACCAGCTCCCATTGTAGTTATGAAATCTTGAGTACCAACGGTATCTATGAATTTTCCAATTAGAAGAGGATTTAAACCACCGGATATAATTGGGCACATTTTCTTAGTAATTCTCCAATATCCTAGATTGCTGTAGTCTTCTCCTTCCGCTTCTTTCTGTATGGCTAATTGAAGATCTGCATCTTTCTCTGGTATTTCTGACCATATTTGTTTGAAGTAATCGCCTTCAGAATATAATTTCAATGCATGTCTTGCAGCCATGACATCCTCTTTAGGAGAACCTGCCATCTTACCAATACCTGCAGTACCTGTATGAATTCCTGAAGCTCCTGCGAGTCTAGCAAATTTAGTTAATACTGGAACTGTATACCCAATTGGATTTTCATCTCTAGTAAATGCTCCATGCCCTGCTCTGTGGAAATGTAAAAATACATTTGGGTATTTTCTTCTAATAGTTTGTATAGCCATCCACCCTGCGGTTATACCATCTACTAAGAATGCATAACTCCCTGGTTTCATCATGGATTGAATGTAGTCAGCCTTTTTAATCATTGTATCGTAGTCAGATGAGGATATGTTGAATGAGTGGACTTTAGTTTTTCCAGTTTCCTGTTCTACCCTATCCATTGCATGTCTTACATCCTGTACCATCTTGTCGTAAGGACAGAAGTCCTGATCTGCTTGTGGCTCATCATTCTTAACAAAATCCCCTCCACCAGACCAGAAGTCATAGCAGAGTTCTGCATATTCAGATGATGTTAATCCAATCTTTGGTTTAATGATACTTCCAAATATGGGTCTCTCTTGGATATTTAAATATTTCCTCATATCATCAATGGTATATTCTGGGCCATCGTACTGTACTAACATTTGTGGTGGGAAATATACATCTAAAATTTTACATACTTTTACACTTGCCATACCGAATACGTTTCCAGCAATGAAGGTCATGATGTTTTGCACATTTCCACCTCTATCAAATATTCTCCATGGATATGCTATCCATACCAAGTTGTTCTTTTCATCTATTCTGTAAACTAAAGCATCTAAGCTTTCTGAAAAAGCTGTTGCGGTTCCTATCTTAACGAATGATCCTGTAGATGATTCTGCGGCTACCTCGCTAGCAGTATCTACAAGTGTCATTCCTTCTTCACCCTGGAGTCTAAATACTGCCAACATATATTGGCCATTAAAAACATTAGGGTTTCCTATCTGAATATATTCTTTTTGCATTTTGGGCTTGGGTACAGTTTAGTTATTAACTATACGATATTCCCAACGATTTGTTAACCTAGTAGCTAAGTTTAACCGAATAGCTATTATTCTCAACAATTTGCGCCCCATCTAATTCTGCAGAGAATCTTTTTACCCATTTGGTTCCATCTTCAAATACCATTTCTACATCAAATGAAATTGATAGATTTACATCATTTGGTTCTACACTTGCATATTTCAATACATTAACACTTTCAAATAGGTTTTCACTATCCATTATTTTTCTGTAGTTAAATTCTCCAAGTTCCTTAAGGAAGATACCCCATGTGGGCATTGCAGATCCTACTTTTGAGACTTCGTCATAGTAATGAGCTACATCTACAACATTGAAGGTTATTGTTCTTCCACTGTCTTTTATTTCTGCTGATTTCATTTCATCTTCATATGGCCCCCATATATAGTTTAAGGAGGAGAGTGTATTGCTTACATGCCCTGGTTTTACTATTGCTACTTTTCCTTTTCGATATCCTTCTACTTTAATATTCTTTACTGTGTAACTGGTTATTGCATCCATATGGAAGAGGTTTGCATTTACCCATATTTTTATATGTGAGAGTTCTTTTGTATCTTTTACTTCTTCGGTACTAAATGCAGAGACGTATGCCTCATTTTGGGATACTTCGACTTTCTTTTCTATTTCTTCTGAATTGGTTATGGTTTTACTGTTATTACTTGCGATGTTTCTAACTCCTGAGATTGTTACTCTTACAAGGAAGATTATTGGGAGGATGAATATGAGGAGGGAGAGGATTATTCCTATGATTATGAGTAACAGTTTTTTGTTTTTTTCCATTTTAATGTATAAAAATTTTAAAATAAAATTACTAACTACAAAGATTCAACAACGTGTTAGATGCTTTTTCCAAATCTTTTTCATTGAAAATTTCTTTTTCTTCTGTATCAACAATATGAATAGTATTACGCCATTTTCTTATTTCCTCACAATTCTCAAATGTAGAAAAATCAATAATAGATTTATCTTTCGCTATTTCATTTAATTTACAAAAATCTGTTCCACCAGAGATTTTAATTTCTTTATTTTTCTCTATTCCCCAGACAATGCTTTCCTCCGAAGATAACCTATGTATCTCTTTTACATCCCTATAGTCCTTATCTTTAATGGGAAATTTCTCGTTTGGAAAATTTTTAAGGATTTTATATCTTAATACACATTCAATTAAGGAGGCTATATAAACTATACAATCTTTATAAATATAGGATTGAGCCTTCTTGCTCTGCTTACTTTTTAACAAAGTCGTTAAGAAAATCACGTGTTCAAGTGTTGCAACCATTCTATTTCGCAAAGATGTATTTTCGACAAAGCCAAAGATTTCACTATCCATTAATCTTTTCTTGTTTCTTTTATAAGCTTAGACAAAGATGGAAGCCCCTTTTCTCTTAAAAGATTCCCCAGTTTCATATCTGATCTTGCTTGAAGGTCAACATTATATTTTCTTTCAATGGTTTTAACCAAGGTATCGCTCCTTTTCTCACGAATTTTCCCTGATTTTGTTTGATTTATTTGCTTACTCATATATTTTATCCTCCTTGTTTAATTCTAGCAGAAATTTAAATTAACAAAAAGAAATTATTCCATCTCCCCATTTAACCATTCCCAATAGCCATCTGCTACTGCCATAACAGGAATAGCAAATATACAAGGGACATCATATGTATGTATCTTGGTTATCTCTTTTTCAATATCATCATATTTAGACTTAACACTCTTTAGTAGTAATACAACTTCCTTACTCTTATCTATATTTCCTGTTTTTGGAGGCCAAAAAAACATAGGCTGCATATCCTTATATATATTTACGCATGCACACAATTTCTTTTTCATAATATGCTCTCCTATCTGTTCTGCTTGCTCTACACTCTCACAAGTAACATATACCACTATCATATGATCTGAGTCCTGAGTAAATTTCATGATTATTTTGATTAAATAAATATCGGGGCGACACGACTTGAACGTGCGACCTCTTGCACCCCATGCAAGCGCTCTAGCCATCTGAACTACGCCCCGTTAATGCAGATATATTCTACAATATTAAAGCCCTAGTTCACTAGCCCTAGCCTTCATAGAATCTAAAGATATATCAATAAATTCTTCTAAGGATATACCCGTTTTTTCAATATCCTGTATCAAATCTCTTCTAACACCCTTAGCAAATTCTTTTTTCTTTAACTTTCTTAAAACAGTATCAGAAGTAACAGTAGCAATCCTCTTATCAGGCATAACCAAAGCACAAGCCACTAAAAAGCCAGACAAGTTCTCGGAAGCAGACAATGCATAGTCCAAGTTATTCTCCCTCTTTTCTGGTACCTTGGGATTCTCTTCATAGTGAGCCTTAATCGCATGATATACATCCTTGTCTATATCTTTCCCTACTTCAAGATTCTCCATCTTCAAAATATCATCAAACTCAACCACATGCCTAGCAGGATCCTTACCAACATAGTCAAAATCTAAATCATGAAGTAAACCAGAAAGACCCCATTTCTCCTCATGCTCACCAAGTCTATTGGCTACAGCCTGCATAATGATGTCGCTTTCCTTCATATGTAGCTTAAGCCATGGGGTAGTCACATACTTCTCTATTAATGCCTCACATCTTTCTCTAGTTATCATATTTATATATATTAAAATTTAAATATCTAAAGAAGCTAAGCTAATCCTTAGCCTATCTGCATCTACAAAAGGAATAGCTATCATCCCATACCTCTCTGCCTGTCTAAGATTATCCTTACCATCATCTATATATACCATCTCTTCTCCAGCCTCCCCTGTTACTTTAAGAAGGTTTTCAAATGAAGCATCAGATGGTTTTGACAAACCTGTATCTTCAACAAGGATTACATTATGGAAATATTTCAGGAAATCATACTTAGCATCAAGAATATTAATGGCTTGTTTAGAAGTATTGGAAAAAAGATGCAATTTGAAATCTGTATCAGACAAATACCTCAACAAATCAACCATCTCCTCATCCATACGATGCGTACTGGAGTCTAAGATGACACCATTTAAATCAAAAACTATACTTTTAATCATTTACAACTGTATCTCAACTATTACTTGGTTGGGGCTTAAACCTGCACTCAATTTGTAATCAACATCTTCAGTTAAGCCATAGAAGGTATACATACTCTTCTCAGCAGCTCTCTCTGTTTGCATAGCCAAGTTTCCAGGTAATGCGATACCATCAACTGCAAGATATACCTTGTCTGTTTTTACACTACCAAATGTAACAACGAGTTTGTGCTCAGCATCATATGCTGCACTTACAGATGGAATTGGATTCGCATCCGTACTACTTACGTTCCATACAAACTTTAATACTCCGGAATTAGAACCATATGTATACGAAGCTAATGTCGAACCCTTTGTAGCATCCACACCCATTATGGTTTGTCCCAATTTCCCAAATTCAGTACTACCTAAATCTAAATTCTCAGTAGAAACTTCCCCTGGATATTGAACACCAACGATTACATCCCAACCATCAGACATTTTAGATGTCGTAATGGTGAAAGGTGTGCTCTTACTTACCCCAATATCATACAATTCTTCTGTTTGATCAGATGATACATTGTGATACAACTGAGAGATACCTTCATTGTTAATTGCAACAGCCTTTTGATATCCAATGCCCCCGCTATCTTTTTCAATCTGATTTAAATCGATTCTAATTACTCCCAAATCACTTCTATATGTAGCAACTACATATGGATCATCCGTACCTGTTGAAGAAAGTGAGAATACAAACTCATGATATCCAGTTCGAGCTGTATTGGTAACTTCTTCTATGGTAAATTTTGCATCAGAAGCTACACCAGAAGTTTGTTCATCTGTAGAGAATCCTGTCAATGGCATTATTGTCTCTTCGTTATCATTTGCTGAATCGGCAGTATCTTCATTCTGAGTATCAGGATTGGTTGTTTCTGTTTGGTTAGTATTATTACTTGTCTCCGTATTATTTGGCGTAGCTTTCTTGTTGAAGAATATTAAGTAGATGCTTAGACCTACTACTAAAGGTAATACTAGGTACCATATGATTTTCTTTATCATAGCTTTTTCCTAAAATATTATTTATATATATACTACCACAATATTTCTTAAGATTTAAATCTGTAAAACGATATGCTAGTATATTGAATATATATTAATGAAAACTGCCATGTCCAAAGAGTTCAATATTTCAGATACAGGGAAATCAGAAGTTGTAGATACAAAGCCCATTGAGATTCCAACGATTACCCCAGACATCCAGATCCCTGAAGTTAAACTTCCAGAGATAAGTACAAAGAAAAAATTCAACTTAAAAAACTGGATCTTCCCAATAGTGGCATTTATTTGTTTATTTGGAATTGGAGGTTTCTACTACTTTGGGATATACAGAGTTCAACCTCAACCGCTAAACAAGGTACTTTCATTCAACCAAGATTTCATTTCCTCAATTTCGCTTTCAAATATCTTCAAGGGTAACTTGGCACTACTTTCTGCTCCTGAAGAACCAAGAACAGAAGAAAGCCCAGTTAATGGAGTATTGTTTACTAAGACACAAATGGACGTAATGATGAAACGCAGACCAGTTGCTGTAATGACGAATAATCATGCGGATGCTAGGCCTCTTTCAGGGATGAATAGTGCAGATGTAGTTATAGAAGCAAACGCAGAGGGAGGAATTACAAGAATAATGGCAATATATTGGAGTACAGCACCTGAAAAAGTTGGCCCTATTCGAAGTATTCGACAGTACTACTTAGAATGGGCAATAGGATATGACCCTCTAATTATCCATGACGGTTGCGCATCATCTGATGATCCAAGAACTAATTCTTGTGGAAATCTATATAGCTATGGTGTTAAAGATCTTGCTACCATTGGTGCATGGAGATGGAATGATGGAAGAAGGGTAGCACCACACAATGAGTACAACTCCATAAGCTATGCATGGGAATATGCCGCCAAAATGGATTGGGACAGTTTTCCAAATAGTTTTAAAAGCTGGAAATTCAAAGCTGATGCAGATATAGCTCAACGTGGAGAGAAAACACAAGTTAAGTTGGTGTTCCATCAGAGATTAACCAATAGTGGATTGTATGATGTCATTTGGACATATGATTCATCAACAAACACATATCTGAGAAAAGTTGGTGGACAAGCAGATATTGACCAGGAGATGAATACTCAAGTGTATGCAAAAAATATTGTAATACAAGAAGTCTCTATGATTCAGTCGGGTGATGACAAGGGCCACCTGATTATAACCACTATCGGTCAAGGCAAGTCTACCTATTTAATGGATGGAAAAATCACCTATGGTACATGGAAAAAGACTTCAAGAACGGACAGGACTACATACTATGATAGCGAAGGAAAAGAGATGAAATTTAATAGAGGAAGAATATGGGTCGAGATGATTGGTACTTCTGATGGGAAATTTGCTATAATTGAGCAATAATATTAAGCAGGTTGGGGAACTATGCTAAAAAACTTTTTTATCTCAAAAGTGAGGGTGCGAATTCTTGAGCAGTATATGCTTGATTTGAGTGCAGCATTCCACGTTCGAGGGTTAGTTAGAATTTTAGATGAAGAAATTAATGCAGTTAGAAGAGAGCTCTTAAATCTTCAAGATGCAGGACTTCTAACTTCTAAAAAGGATGGAAACAAATTGGTATACAAATTAAATCAAAAGTATCCAATACTTCCAGAACTTAGATCTATGTTTTACAAGGAATCTAACATTGGGAGAGCAATCTTAAAAGTCGCAGAAGAAATTGAGGGTATACAACTATTAGTGTTAACCGAAAGCTTCATTAAGAACAGATACGAGAATCCTACAGATGTAGATTTCCTTTTCATTGGTACAATGAAAGTAAGAGATCTTTCGACCGCAATGAGCGAATTAGAAAAAGAACAAAAAAGAGATATTCGATTTAGTGCCATAACTAAAGAAGATTTTGACTTTGCAAGAAAAAAGAAAGAACCATTCTTGATGAACATCTTAGAAAAGGATAAGATGATCATATTCGGACAGATATCTGACCTACTTTAAAGTAATGAAGTTGCCAAAATTGAAGCTTAACATGAATGTTAAGCCGCTACTAAACTACATATTAATCATTGTTGTCACAGCACTTTTCATTGCTTCAATATTCATCGCACTTCCCCTCACTGAGAAATATGTTTCTAAAGCAACCTACAACCTAAATACTAAGGATAAGGCATATTGGTCACAGGAATTCATAGTTTCAACTGAAGAAACCGATGCAAAATCACTCAATGATCTCAGAAATATCTTTTACAAAAGATTAAAAGGATTTGGAGTAGAAGAAGTATCTACATATGTTGAAAATGACAAAATCAGAATAGATGTAACTACTACACAAGACAAAGATTTGGTAAAAGAATTAATCTCCAACAAATTCGAAGTCAAGATTGTTACAAGAAAAAGTGATGTCAACTTTGATGATTCCAACAACACATATGCATATATGCTTGGTACTAACTACGATGCTACGCAGTGGGATCGAAGTGATTTTAGAAATGTATACATTACAAAACTAAAAACAAGTAATGGAGATTATGCTAATTTCGCAATATTTAAACTCTGGCCAGCAGGAGAAGAGAAATTTAAAAAATTCCTCTTACAATACAACGGCATTTCTATCGGTATAGACATTGATGGGTTTGTAACACCTCATGTAGTTGATAACACAAGCCAGATATTCGCAATTCCAATTTCAAGCGATGACCCACAACAACTAAAAGTTATGAGCCTCCTGTACAACTCAGGTATTGTAAAAACTAATTTGAAGATAGATTCACAAAAGGATTTAGATGTAAATGTCCCAACAGTTAATTACATACAAATAACCTTGGGCATTCTTGTGGCAATAGTCGTCTTGTATTTCTATCTTTTCATTTCAAAAACCACATCTTCAGAGATTCTCTTAAAATCGCTCTTAGCAACCACTTTAACAATTTCACTCTACCTCGCATTTCTTAAGATATTCCAAATCCCCGTTGACACCTTTATGCTTTCAATAGAGGCAATACTCGCAATTATGGTTACGAGAATAATTGCAGAAGGAAAAGATTCTGTGTTCTACATTGAGTTGTTCTTACTAATAGTTCTTGCTAGCGTAATATTCCTTGGGAATGGGTTCATAAGTATCATTGCACAGGATATGTTAATACTCACTGCACTCTCAAAGCTATGCTTGGTCATCTCGGCTTGGTATATTAATAAAGTAAAGAAAATATAACTATGGAAATAATAATAAATCTTTTTAATAACTGGACAACTTTTGAAAAGGTTAATACCTTGATCCTCATATTAATAATCCTAATTGTGATCCCTGGATTGGTTTGGATATTTACTAAACAAGCTAAGTTAGCCCACATTTCTTTTGATACATTAGTAATAGCTGGACTTCTAACATTAATAACCCTTTTAATAACAAATCAATTCTTTAATATTGCAATTTCATATACATACAAGCTGATCCCTTTCATCGTATTCTTCATTACCATTCTGTGTATTGGAACCATGACCGGTTTCTATATGCAAAACCATAAGCAAAGAGAATTTGATATGACAAAAGTAAAAAACGAGGCATTTAATGATGCGTTTAGACTAACAATATCTTGTATACTTCTTTTTACTGCTTTTGCATTACTAACACCTTCCATATTACTTCCTGTTTTACTCTCATTAGGACTCTCACTTGTCATCATATGGATTAACTATCTTTTAGTTTGCAAGCTTTTAAAGTAGTATGAATTTCAGACCTCTCATTGTAATTGCAGGACCTACCGCTACAGGTAAGTCAGATATAGCTATTAAATTAGCTAAAGCTATTAATGGTGTAATCATAAATGCTGATTCAAGACAGATTTACAAGGAGATGAGGATAGGAACGGCCAGGCCATCGGACGAACAGGTGCAACAAGTGCCACACTACCTGTATGGTACTGTTTCAGTTAAAGATCCTTACAATATCTATGAATACCAGAAGGATGTATTCAAGTTGTTAGAGACTATACCAGAGGTTCAAACACCCATACTGGTAGGTGGTACGGGGCTGTATATTGACTGTGTAATATACAATTACAATTTGAAATCTCAATCGGAAATGGATATAGATAATGAGAGGAGAAACAAGTTAGCAAAACTTTCAATCGAGGAATTACAAAAGCAAATACCAAAGGATATTCTGGAGAGATTAAATAATAGTGACAAGAATAATCCTAGGAGATTACAAAGAATAATAGAAAGAGGAAGTATGTCTACTGATAATCAGGAGAAAAAAGAGGCTTTCCCATGTAAGTATTTTGTCCTAGGTCTCCCTTCTGATGTATTAAAAGGGAGAATTGAGAAACGTGTCGATCAAATGATTAAGAATGGATTAATTGAAGAAAACAAAAGATTAAGGGAAGAAGAATTGGATAAATATCCCGCATGTAATTCTATTGGATATAGTGAATTTGCTGGGTATTTTGAAAATGAAAAAACAATAGGGGAAGTTAAGGATGAAATTGTGACCAATACTATGCACTATGTAAAAAGGCAGAGAACTTGGTTTAAGAGAAACAAAAATGCGATATATACTACTGAATTTGATTTAATTCTAAAAGAATCTGAAAACCTGTTGAAGAATTCTTAATCAATTTTAGCCCTATAACTTCAAATTCAATCTTGTTAATATCTAAATCCTTAGCAACTCTGTATAGATCCTTAGAAATATTGGTATATTCCTGAGCACTAAGATCTTCACTCACCCTACCCAATACAAGATGAGGTATAAATTTACCCTGATCTTTAATAGTTAAGCGTTTTCTAAGTTCAAAAAGAATATTTCTCATCTCTTCCCCACCCTCTTTCAAATCAAGATAGATAAGTTCTTTGTATTTTCTTGAAATACCAATATGGACTGTGTTGAATACTACTTTAAATGGTTTAATTGTAAAACCCTTAAGCTTGTATTTAAGCCAAAACAATCTTAAAAAGGAAAGACTATGACCAAGGGTAAGAATATAAAGATGGTAAGAGGAAGGGTCACTCCATCTAACAGGTATTTGTAATCCATCAAAAACCTTTCCAACCTCCACTATCACCTTCCGTATCTTGTAATTAGCCTTTTCATCAGGACAAAAGCCTAAGAAAAAATTCATACGCTTATATCTCTATTTTATCTACACCCATGAATGGTCTAAGTACTTCAGGAACAAGAATGCTTCCATCCTTCTGTTGATATGCTTCTACTAGCGCTACCATCAATCTACTTGTAGCTAATCCAGATCCATTTAATGTATGCATATACTTTGGCTTACTACCATCTGTTGGTTTGTATTTCATATTTCCTCTTCTAGCCTGATAGTCAGTAACATTAGATACAGAACTTACTTCATAGTAGGTATCCATAGCTGGCATATATACCTCAATATCATATGTTCTCGCTGCTCCTGCAGAACAGTCTCCTGCTGCAAGTTTAACTACTCTGTAATGAAGTCCTAATTTCTTAACTAAGTCTTCAGCCTTCGCAACTAATTCTTCAAATGCTTCCTTTGATTTATCCTCTGCTGTAAATTGATACATCTCAACCTTGTTGAATTGGTGTACTCTAATTAAACCTTTTTCCGATGCTCTGTATGTACCTGCTTCTCTTCTGTAACAAGGAGTATATGCAAAAAACTTTTTAGGAAGATCTTTCTCTTCCAAAAGATTATCTCTATAAATATTGGTTAAAACAGTTTCTGCAGTAGGAATTAAACAAAGTCCATCCTGTACCCAATATACATCTTCCTTAAACTTTGGTAATTGACCTGCAGCATATGCAGATTGTTCAATGACAAGATTGGGAGGTATAACCATCTCATATCCAGATTTATTATGCTCCGATATGAAAAAGTTGACTAAAGCCCACTCTAATCGAGCGCCCATTCCTCTGTACATTGCGAAGTTAGTTCCAGAAATCTTTGATGCAGTTTCGAAATCAAACATACCTAAGTTTTTACCGAGTTCAACATGATCTTTAATTGGGAAATCGAATGTTGGTTTTTCTCCAACCATTTTAATAACCTCATTGTTTTCTTTTCCTCCAGCTACAACATCCTCTTCAGGAATATTTGGCAACACTTCCATCTTTGCTTTGAGTTCTGCTTCTGCATTCTTTAACTCAACTTCCAATGCTTTTACTTCTTCTGATTTCGCCTTAAGATCTGCAATGAGTTTTTTAAATTCATCACTACCCTTCTCTACCTTGGACATCTGTTCATTGAAACCATTTTGTTCACCTCGTTTATTATCATACTGAGTTTGTATCTGCTTTCGTTTTTTATACAAGGCTATGATTCCATTTAAATCTAGTTTATCTTCATCCATCCTCTTGAGTAATCCTTGCTTAACAACATCTGTTTCTTCTACTATTTTTTTAATATCTATCATCTACCTGTTTTCTTAATTTAATTCAAAGAATTTATGAAAAATCTCCTTCAATACTCTGTTTATTATATTCTCCAAACTTGGTATTATCAAGATTATGTTACAGTACAACAAAGAATTTAAACAGTTAATTGAAAAATCAAAGAATATTTTAATCATTACTCACAAGAGTCCAGATATGGATGCGTTTTGCAGCATGATTATGACTAAGAAATTCATTGAGTTAGGATACCCAAAGATGAATGTAGTCATGAAGGCAAGACAGACCCCTACTATTAATATCCCATGTATGAAGGAGATTCATGTTGCGAAGGAGATTAAAGAAGGAGATGAAGACTTAATCATTATCGTTGATGCAGGAAGCATGGCTCAGTGTTTAGATTATGCGAAGGATAATTTACAGGATACTTCAAAACCTATTGTGGTTATAGATCATCATACAGAGACAACAAATAGCAAGGGAGACCTGGTTATTAATGAGATAAGAAGCTCGGCTACAGAACAGGTGTTTGCCACATTTAAGGATATCTATGGTAAGAATTTCAGAATCACACCAGATATAGCTCAATTAACACAATATGGAATCGTTGCTGATACAGGAAGATTTATGTATGACAGTACAACTCCAGATACCCTTCGTGTCTATGCAGATGCAAAGCAAGTTATGGATATTGATATTGAGGAAATGTCTTACAAGTTTGGGAAATTCCCGAGAGAATCTATTCCCGCTGTAGTTTCATACCTGAAAACTCTTCAAATTGAAAAAGATATGGCATATGTATATATAAATGAGGAAATGATTGTTAAAAATGGGTTAACCAAACAAGGTGTTAATGAAGCACAAGCATTTTTAAGAGACAAATATATTCGGTTTATACAGGGTGTACATTGGGGTTTTGTTCTTAAACCAGATTTTAATTATCCCGATTCTTGGTTTGTATCCTTTAGGAGTACAAAGGGTTATCAAGATGTAGGTATTATAGCTAAAGAATTAGGTGGTGGTGGCCATGAATATGCGGCAGCTGCTCCATTGAAAGCGAAAACTGGCGAAGAGGCATTAGAAAAGGTATTAGAGGCAGTTCATAAGATAGTAATATAGAACAATTCTACTTTTTCGTGTATTCGTATCCCATCAAAAGTTCATAGAAACAAGAAGCTCCAAAACCAAGACTAAATCCAAATATTAATTCTTCTAATGGAATTCCACTTATTAAAACTCCACTTAGATTTTGTACATACCAGATATTTGAAATTACTTCGGGGTAAAATAACATAATTAGGCTTTGCCATGCGAATGTAATGATCACTAGAAATAGACCGGATAATAACGCTGGGACAATGAAATCTCGTCTATAAACTATGCATATCAATCCAATAATCATTGGAGGAAGAATATGAGCTACAATTGAGTTTAATTTTAAGATATTTACACATATTACAAATGTTGCAATTGTAATTATCAAGGCAATTATTACAAACTTTTTATGTGGTTTCTTTGCTCTTTTAATACTTTTCTTTCCAAGGATGATTTCAAATATTTCAGATGCTAGACCACCAAAGAAAAAGCCATAAAGAAAATCTTCAAAATGCAGAACATTGTTGAATATATATGGTGGATTCCAGTAATCTTTTGTAGCGTAAAAATATCCAATTAAAATAGATCCCACTCCAAAGATAAGACCACTTCTTAGCATCTCATTTCTCGAGCCTTTGTATTTAATAAATCCATATAACCAGAGTGGTAGCAATAATGTTATTCCCCAAAGGTAAGATGTATTCTGCCATGTCAGTTGATTAAGAAAATCCATGCAATTATATTAAAGTTTTTTGAATTAAATTACTACCTTTTACCCTCCCGCACTTACATATTTCTTAACATTTTGTTTCCATACCCAATAACTCAAACGAACAAACAATATTGCTAATCCCGTTCCAATTATCAGAAACGCATACCCCATTCTTCCAATAATCAAACTAGCTGGGACAGTAGTCACAAAAGCAATTGGCAATATTGTAAAAAATACCATCTGTATAGAACTCGAATAGATATTTACAGGATATTTTGCTAATCCTAATATCTCTTTTACCAAAGCCAAGAATCCATTCCTAGGATTTGCGAGGGTAAAGCTAGAGAGTAAAAGGTAAAAGGCATACCAAAACAGTAGTCCAACAATTATTCCTGCAACTCCCAATAAGACATTTGTTAAGGATAGAGTCCCCCATGTAATGAAGAAATAATATCCTACCAATACAAAACCCGACAATGATGAGATTACACTGTATACAGAAAAATCATAGAAGGAGGAAAACCATGCTGAAGATAATGGCTTTAAGAGCGTAAAATCAAATTCTCCACTCAATACCCTACTCTCTAATCGTTCGAGATTAATTCCAAAAAACGCCCAACCAAAATAGTTCAAAAGATTCCAAATACCCATTACAAGATATGCCTCTGCTTTGGTCCAACCTACATAAACTTCGCTATTTCCAAATACTAATGTTAAAAGCAAAACCTGTATACCTAGAATAAAGAATGTCCTAAAAAATCGTACGAATATCTCCCCTTTATATGTATTACTTTTTTTAATACTTGCTCTAAGGTTTAAAAACCATATTCTTACATATCTCCATATTGTTGTTTTATATTCCCTCTGCAGCATATTTTTTTATGGATATTTTAAAGAGAACTAGATAAAGGACATACAAGGCAATCAACCAGATTGTTCCAATTATAAATCCGACACCAAGATCATAGTTAGTCATTCTTCCGAGCAGAATTTCAATTGGGAAAGAGAGTGTATATCTAAATGGTAGTACTTGTACCGTAAACAAAGCTAGCAGTGGTAAGGCCACAAACGGGATATATTCTCCTGAGAATGTTGCTGCAATGTTATTGTAGAAGATTCTCATCCCTTCCATATTTTTGTTGTAAAAGGCTATCAATGCAAAGATATTTCCTAAAAGGAAATTAATCAGGAAACCAATAGCGACAGCTATCAATCCTAAGAAAATAAGGTATGGATTAAAATCTACAATCCAGAATCCCAATCTACTCGTGATATACATTCCTAGAACAAATGCAGGTACGGATACAATTAGTCTGAAAAGGTTAGAACCTAAATTGCTTCCAAGATATTCTGTTAAATATGACATTGGTTTGAGTAACGAGTTGGAGAATTTTCCATTCAAGATTTGCTGTACCCCATTGGCCGGTGTTATGTCCTGCATAAGTTTGCTCACTAATATCATCAAGACATAGTATGTAATTACATAGCCCTGATCCATGTTCCCCGTGATCTTTGCAGATGCACTCCATACAAAACAGAGCCCAGCCATTTTTACAATATCCGCAATAATCCAAACAATTAACTGTTCTTTGTGCATAAATTCTTGAGCAAAGAACATCTTTGTTATTCTCTTAAGAATATTTTTGAAATTACTCTTTTGGTTTATTTTTTCTTTCATCTTCTAGTTCTTTTACTTTCCACATAAATATCTTACTTTTATCTCTTGCACTTGGATAGTCTATACAGAAGCTGTATGCCATTTCTAGTATTGCTCTTGGTTTTTCTTTGGCCCATTTGATATACATTGTAGCTCGTTTTTTGTCATCTAATTTGCCTGCCAATCGTAATCCATACATTTGGTATTCAGTAGATATGTACTTATGTTTGTTATCAAATAGCTTGTTAGGATTAGTTGCTAATTTCTTTGTATCAAAGAGTGTACTCTGTGGTGTAGTAGTTTCATCAGCTTTTTCTTCAGCTCCTTGTTTGATTTGTTGTAAGAGATCTTTGATTGATTCCATGTATTAATAATATCAGAAATAGATATATTGTTTTAGATTGACCGATAGAAATTGTTATATTATAATTTCTTTGTTATTAATGAAATTTGTTCTTTTAAATTCTGTAGTATATCTACCCAGCTCAATATGAGCGTGGTCTGCGTTTTAGATCAAGTAGATATCACTTTTGTGGTGCAATGTGTAGCTTCGAAAGAGGCATCGCTCTCAAGCCGACATGGAGACGGTAGGGTTATAATCCCATAACACATGCACCACTTTTTTGTTCGCGGGCACGTAGCTCAATCACGGAGCAGACGACTGATACTCGTTGTGATGTAGGTGTAAACCCTATCGTGCCCATCGAATATAGCCCAACCTTTTTTCTTGCCATTATGTGCATACTCGTAGGAGTATAAAAGAGAAGAAAGGTTGGTTAACAAATTTCTATTCCCCATTATTTCCCATTTTTTATTGACTCATAGTAACTTTGATAATATAATTCCCCTAGTACTAACAATACTTTTTGTCTTTTTCTATCAAATAACTTAATGGAAAAGTATCTGACTCGTCCTCAGAATATGTGGGTTCGATTCCCATGAAGATAGATCAAGATTACTGGATAACTAGGAAAACGAGCACTTGTCTTGGTTGAGTTTTTCTAGCCCAGTAATAAAGGCCAATTCTTATCTTTCACTGCTTTACGAGAATTGGCCTTTTACTTCCTCTCCTCTTTCTTAACCGTTTCCTTGAATTTGACTTTGTCCTTGTATATTTCCTTTGTTGTATTCTCAACCTCTATTCTCATCTGTGGGAAAAAAGTACCCTCTCTACCAGAAATATCTTCCATGAACCAGAATACTCTTTCACTATGACCCCATCCACTTACAGGAGGCATACCATATTCCAACATCTCTACAAAATCAATATCTAGCATCTGAGCTTCATCATCCCCACCCTCTCTAAGAGCTTGCTGCTCCAAGAATCTATCTAACTGATCTTGAGGATCATTAATCTCAGAATATCCATTACCCAATTCACTTCCAGCAATAACTACTTGGAATCTCTCTGTTAATTCAGGATTATCCTTATGTGATTTTGCTAAAGGAGAAATAATCTTAGGTTGGTTAACCAAATATGCAGGACCAGAAATTGTTGCTCGAATAGCTTTCCAAAGAGTATCAATCATTCTATTTCTATTCACATCCCCACCCATCTCAATATGGTTGTCCTTAATAGCTTTCATTATCTTCTCATCCGAATCATTAAATATATCAATATCAAATCTTTCTTTAATCACAGTTGTATAATCAATCTCTTTCCACTCATCAGCTAAATCAAATGTATGACCTCTGGTTGTAAATTGAGTCTTTCCATATACCTTGTTAGCAATTTCTAAGAACAACCTTCTTACTAAATCCATATTGTCTCTGTAGTTTGCATATCCCCAATACCATTCCAACTGGTAGTACTCTTGAAGATGCTCATCATCCATACCTTCATTTCTGAAGTTAGGGCCTAATGTATATACCTTCTCAAAGCCCCCACCTATTAATCTCTTTTGGTACAATTCTGTAGAAATTCTAAGGTAGAAATCTTGGTTTAAGGCATTATGATGTGTAATGAAAGGTGCAGCATCAGCTCCACCAGTTACAGCTTCCAATACTGGAACTTCAACTTCCAGAAATCCTTCATCTCGGAGCAAATCTCTCTGAACTTGCCAGAATTTTGCTTTTCTTTCAAACAACTTTATTCTCTCAGGTTCAACGGTTAAATCTAGATATCTTCTTCTAAATATCTGTTCTTTGTTTTCTAATTTTCGAGGAATTGGTCTTAATGCTTTAGAAAGTAACCTAATATTCTTAACCATGATTGAGATTTCACCTGTTTTGGTTTTACCAATAGTTCCATATACCTCAACAAAATCTGCTAAATCCAAAAGTGTTAGTTTATCAAAACCTAGATATCCTTTTGTTAGATCCTCAACAAGTTCGCTTTCTCTGATCATAATCTGGAGAGTTCCAGTTTGATCCATTATATTTCCAAAAAGTAATTGTCCATGTTCTCTCCAAGCTACAACTCTTCCAGCAAGACATACTTCTTGTCCTTCAAATTTTTCAAAGTTGTTTAATATCTCTCCATTGTGAAATTGTTTATATGACTTCGCAGGATATATCTCCACACCTAACTTCTTGAGTGCTTCGATTTTCTCTAATCTTACTTGTCTTTGTCCGAGCATATCACTCCTTTGTGTATCCTCCATGGGAACGAATCATATAATTTAAGATAGTAGGATTATATCACAGCTTCCACACATTATCAGCCTCGGAAGGACTGACCTAGGTCTATCCTTTTCCCTCAACTTTCTACCAAAACCATTGGCTGAAAACGATATTCGCTACCAACGATATAAATTTGCGGAATCAAGGTTTTAGGCTGAAGCTCCATGTTTTTGCATTCACTACCTGTAACTTTCTACATAGGTCTTTGGCATACAAAACTCTAAGAATTGCGAATGAAGCTAAGGTCTTGGCTCGTTCATATTCTTTGGGAGGACTGACCTAGGTCAGTCCTTTCCGTTGTGATATAATCAAAAATATTAATTTCATCTTTCGACCTATGGAAGATCTTCTACAAAAAGTCACATCCCTCTGTAAAAGAAGAGGAATCATATTTCAAAATTCTGAAATATATGGTGGTATAGGAGGATTCTATGATTACGGTCCTGTAGGTGTTGAGATGAAAAACAATCTCAAAAGGTATTGGTGGAAGAATATGGTAGATAAACGAGAGAATGTTGTTGGTATCGATGGAACAATCATCACTCATCCAAAAGTTTGGGAAGCATCTGGCCATATTAAGGGATTTGGCGACGAAGCTGTTGAATGTAAGAAGTGTCATGCAAGATTTAGACCAGAAGATATAGATGGAAAATGTCCAAAGTGTGGTGGTACTGAGTTTACAGAACCAAGGACATACAACATGCTCTTCAAAACTGAAGTCGGTGTAATCGAAGGTGAAAAAGCAACAGCATATCTAAGAGGTGAAGCATGTCAGACAATATATCTTGATTTCAAGAATGTTGTTGATTCAACAAGGCAGCAAATCCCTTTTGGTATTGCACAGATTGGTAAAGCTTTTAGAAATGAAATAACTCCAAACAAGTTTACCTTTAGAACTAGAGAATTTGAGCAATGGGATATGCAATATTTCGTCCATCCAAATGAAATGGAAAAATCCTTTGAATATTGGAAGGAAGAAAGAATGAACTTCTACAAAAAATTGTATCGAAAGCATGAAAATTTGAGATTCTACGAACATCCTAAGGAGAAATTAGTTTTCTATGCTAAAAAAGCTTTTGATGTTGAATATTTAGCACCATGGGGATGGGCAGAAAATGAAGGTATACATTGGAGAGGTGATTATGATCTCACACAGCATAGTCAATTTTCTGGAAAGGATCTGTCATATACCGATCCTCAGACTGGTGAGAAATATATGCCAAATATCGTTGAAACTTCAGGAGGTGTAGATAGAACATTCTTATTCCTACTCTTAGATTCATACGAAGAAGAAACATTAGAGAATGGAGAAATTAGAACAGTGTTAAAGATTAATCCTGAGATCGCGGCATACAAGGCAGCAGTATTTCCATTGGTATCGAATAAACCAGAAATTGTTAACAAAGCTAGAGAAATATTTGAAAAACTTACAGATACCAAAAAGGTCCTTTGGGATGCTAGGGGAAATATTGGTAAGAGATATCGATATCAAGATGAGATTGGTACACCATACTGTATAACTATAGATTATCAAACCTTAGAGGATAATACTGTAACAGTTAGAGACAGAGATACAATGAAGCAAGAAAGAGTTAAGATTGAAGATTTAACAAATCTCTAAAATCTTGTATTCAAATTTCTTTTCTTTTACCTTGTAGGATACAGTTTTTCCAACTTGAGCTTTTAACAAAGCTTTTCCTAAAGGAGAACCTTCAGAGATATATCCTTTCATCGGATCGGATTCCAATGTAGTTACAAGTTTTAGGTCCTGTTTTTTTCCATTGAATTCAACTTTGATTTCAGTTCCAACTCCAACAAAGTTAGGATTACAAGATTTTTTATCTATAACCTTTGAATTTGCTAAAAGCTCTTTCAATTCTTTTATCCTATCTTCTATTAGTTCCTTGTCTACCAGCATTATACTTAGATCATCGGTATCATCACTTAGATCATTTTGTCTTGCTAACGCTAAGGCTGCTGAGATCTCAGGTTTTTTAACTTCAATTAAATTTTTCAATTCCAACTCTAAGGCAACTTTCTTTTCCTTAGTTAGTAATATTTTTTCTTTCATTATATTTGGTCCTTAAATTAGAACTCTATAGTCTATTATATAGCTCTTACAAGCATTATGTAATATAGTGTAAATTCTTACCTATTAGAGGCTTTCTGCGACTCTCTCCATTGTCGTATTTTTTCATGATCTCCAGAGAGCAGAATTTCAGGCACTTTCCAGCCATTAAACTCAATTGGCCTGGTATATTGAGGATAATCGAATGTTTCTCCATCATTGAAAGACTCATCACTTAAGGATTCTTCGTTACCCAAGACTCCCGGAAGTAATCTTGTAATTCCGTCTACTAGGACTAATGATGCCAATTCCCCTCCTGAAAGTACATAGTCTCCTATCGAGAATTCATAGTCTACTAGGTTGTCATGTATTCTTTGATCAAAGCCTTCATATCTTCCACATAGGATTATCATATGGAGATCGGATTTTGTTGAAAAATCTTTTAACTTACTTTGTACTAACTTCTCTCCCTTTGGAGTGGTTATGGCTACTATTGTGTTTTCTTTTTTTAAATCTTGTATTGCTCTGTATATGGGTTCTACCTTTAATACCATGCCTGGTCCTCCTCCACATGGGGTATCGTCTACTGTCTTATGATTATCTTCTGTCCAATTTCTTAAGTTGTGTACATTTATTTCTACCAATCCTTTTTCTTTGGCTATACTGACTATTCCTTTGTTTATATATTCTTCTATTATTTCAGGGAAGATTGTTAGGATATCGAATTTCATTTGAGGCTCTAATAATGTATGGTACCGCTACGGGGAATCGGACCCCGGTTATATGATTGAGAATCATATGTCCTAACCGTTAGACGATAGCGGCTTTACGGCTGTAATTCTATCATAAAATGGGTACATTTTGTAACTATTGACATTATTGCGCCATAAGAATAATATATTCCGTTACTAAATTAAACACCGGGAATATATGACACAAAACATATATCAAACAACACTGTCCGGTTTTAAAAAATTAAAAGATGAGTTGGTAAAGAGAGAGACAGAGTTACGTTCCAAAATTGCAGACACTATCAACGAAATGCGTAATCAAGGAGACTTAAAGGAGAATGATGGCTACGCTATGGCCTTGGAAAGCCAATATGTTAATGAAGAGAGAATTTTAGAACTAAAGGAAAAGATAAAGACTACTAAGATTGTTAAAGACAAAAGAAAAGACATTGTTGGTGTTGGAGATATTGTTACACTCAAAAATGGTAAAACTGTAAAATATGAAATTACAGGAGAAGATGATGCTAATCCATTAGAAGGTAAAATCTCATATCTTTCCCCTATCGGTAAAGCTATCATGGGTAAGAAATTAAATGCAAAGATTATCATATCTACACCAGCTGGAAATACCGAGTATACAATCGAAGCTATTGCTTAATGAATTAGTGTTCCTGATTTAATAATTTCTTCTACAGTTGCTTTGTCTTTTAATGCTTCCCCACCACATATGAAGAAGGATATACCCTTTTTCAAACAAAACTGTGCACAAGTAACATCAATTGGAATATTTTTGTTAGCTTCTTGAACCGCACCATCTGTGATATTGAATAGCCCTGAATATTCGGTCCATGTTAAATCTGTAAAAGGTTTTGCATTGGCGTTTATCTTTGGATCTGAGTCATATACATAATCAATATCTGAAATCTTGTAAACAGTATCTGCATCTAACATATCTGCAAAGATTGCAGCATCCATATCTGAACTCCAACCCACCTTTAATCCTCCACTAATCAAAGTCCTATTCTTTTCCTCCGTCAAAAATTCGTATGCATCACCTATTCTTTTAGGAATATATGAATCAAAATCTTCTAAATAGCCTTGGATTATAGCAGCGTTCGTTTGAGTTACCGACATAGCAATATTATGTAGATATTCTTTTTTAGTAATATTGTTTCCAATTCTTTTCTGTAAATCTCTTGAAAGTGCACCACCACCTGTCACTATGACGATTTTCTCATACTCCTCTTTGTGTTGAACATACCAATCTTTAAATTTCTTTAATATTGGGAAATTGATATCAAGGTTAGAATCAAACAATATCGATCCCCCTATCTTCACAACTATTTTTTTAGCCATTAAATTGTAAGTATTAATATTAAAGCTAACACAACATACAAAAATGGAAGTATATAATCTACTAGATGAATTTTCCCTGAGAATCTAATATTCCAGATTGAAATAACTAGGTAAAAGGCTAAAGCTGCGATAAGAGGTATTACAAAGATATTTGTACTCCAAAATATTGTAGTTATACAGGTTATGAAGATAGCACTGAGTTTGGATATTAGGATTTCTACAAAACCTAGTTTTTTATGTAGTTTCAGTGAAAAAAGCAAAAGGACTAATGTAGTAACAAAAAGAACTAACGCAAAAATCCACATTGAAAGTCCTACTCTTGCAAATATATTGGTAAGAAGATATAGAATGGTTATACATATAAAATCGAAGATTGCTCTAGTCGCATTTGCTACAGAATAGATTTTATTCAGAGAACTTTTTACATTTAGGAAAAGGATTAGGAAAAGTACCATACATATTCCTAAAACAACGTGGCCAAGTAGTACATTTCGATTGAAGTAAAGGAAAGCAAGTATGGAGACATAGAAGAGTAAAGGTAACACAAAGTAGCTAAAGAATCTCTCTTTGAGAGATATTCTAACAATTACATCACTGTATTTAGAGATCTTTTTACCAGAATATAGCCTGAACGTTCTTATGAACCAAGTTTCAAGTAATAGTATCCCTAATCCTCCTGTGATAGTAAGAGCTAGACCTCTTGTATTTAGAACTAAATAACTAAAAAACTCCGTTATAGCTAGGAGTATGAATAGATAAATAATATCGTTTTGTACCTTTAACCTGTATTTTTTCA
>Ga0209728_1000247_pt1 | contig 50113 bp, 70 predicted proteins | sample RifGroD1_FD_183997 | JGI IMG/M metagenome (GOLD analysis project Ga0209728, IMG submission 183997) | Groundwater microbial communities from Rifle, Colorado, USA - Groundwater D1 (SPAdes) (version 2) | ecosystem: Environmental > Aquatic > Deep subsurface > Groundwater | place: Rifle, Colorado... | reverse complement strand
TTAATGAAGTCCACTCTATACTTACTGCCCGAAGACAAACTATGGATTTGATGGGAGATCTTGATGCAATCTCTTATGAAGTCCATAGTCTCTTGGTCACTACCGAGGTTCATAGCAATCTTGAACTTCTCCACATTCTGAGTCCAGATAGTATGATCTTCCATGGACTCTCCGCCAGCGATGTCATTCTCAAGGTAATAGTAGCAGACTCCCTCTGCCTTACTGAAGGCTCGGGCCATGTCACTCTCGTGATTCTTCCTACATTGGAGGATATGTAAGAGGTCGATTAGTTGTTTCATACTTCACCTCCTGGCCTAACCTTGTGATACCTAAGTATTGTTTCGTTACCCCGTTCTACTCTGGTGATGAAGCCCATGCCGGAAAGGGTCTGCACAATGAGTTCCAAGACTCTGGCATCCGCATCATGATAAAACTTCTGCTGTAACTCTCTCATAGAGATTTCCCCCGCTAACCCTATTTCATTCATCACTTTAGATAGGACTTCAGCATGAGGAGATTTACCAATGCCTGAGAAGGTCTTAGGCATGTTTCTTTCAGTCTGTTCTATTGTGCGGATGGAACGACTAAGGTCGTCAGCCGTGACAATCATGGAGTCAGTGTGGCAAGCACTAAGGATAAGGGCCAGTTTCATTACATGTACTGGACGACGTTCACAGTAGGGGGCCAGGTGTGGATCGTCGAAGGGATGTTGCTGGTCACTCTTTATGTACCACTCGACCCATAAGTCAATGAAATCCTTGGAGGGTTTGAAGACTCCTTTCATCATGTGAATCTGCTCCAGATCATAGTAGAGGGATTCACTCAAGTCCTTCTCAGCTTGGGATAGGAAGGGAGCAGGACATGATTGGAACTTATCTGGTTCATAGACGAAGATGATCCTTGAGGTAAGTCCTCCGCCTATGGCATCCATACTTAAGCAGGACCTGAGGAGATCTGGAGTAGTGGCGCCAATCAGATTGATCCAGATACCTACAATCTCATCAGTGCCTTGATGCTTGGTGCGGTAGGTCCACTTGCCATCAGGGCCAGAGCCACAGTCGAACCAGTCGGTTAGATCCATCATTAGTTGTTGCTGGTTATATCCTAAGAATACTACAAGCTCGGGTGCGTAGACTGTGAGTGATGAATGGAATGTCATCTCACCTGTCTCAGTATCAATCTCAGTGGTCTGAGCGTTCATAATCTCACGGACTAGGGCCTCACGAGTTATGGACTCAGCAGCCATCTTGATTCCTAGGCGAGACAAGAAATTCTTCCCATAGGACATGGCAGTACCCTTCCGGGCACGTCCAGCAGGCCCACAAAGTACGACATACATATTAGGATAGAATTGAATAGGTCCCCAATTCATCACGCACTTTCGCTGGAGGGCTGCGGCCACAGTACTGATTGCGGTCCAAGTGTGATATAACTTTGGAGGTTCCGAATTATTCGTATAGATCATGTAAGAGTCGAGCCAGTCTGCTAGTTTTCGTCCCATCACTAATCCTTATCTTCTATGTTACATTATGTAATGTAGGGATTCCATTACCATATTCTATATAGTGCAACTATAATACCTATAAATATCCATCCTGTAAATATATGCCATCTTATGGATGTTCTTCCGTATTCTACCTCATAAAATCCACCTATAAGTATTATAATAGTAATTAAAAACCATGTTAAGACAAGTTTTGTAGTCATACTATTCTCCTATTACAGTAGGGAGCCATCATATCTTCTTAATTACTTATGTTTCCACCAGAAATATAAAATTACGGGCCAGAGAGATACTACAATACCATATCCTAATGGGACAGGACAAGCAGTAGCCCATTTGAGTAATTGACCATCATCTGTATCAATAAATGCTAAAACTAGACATCCTATAAAAAACCATACTACCCATCCAATAAGTATCCACAAAATTATATTCATCATTACTCCTTATATTATTCTACATTCTAACTTCAGGTAACCATTTATCAGTACACTTGTAGTAAGTCTTTTCCAGATACTCTGGGTCGAAGGAGTCTAAGTCCTGACCCAATTCCTTATTCAATGAGACTCCCATTGTCGTATCTGCAGGGATTACAAACTTGAGGCCATAGTGGGTGTAGAGGGGAGTCTCAAGAGAGGCCTTAATCATTCCAAGGATTTTGGAGTGGGCTGCCCAAGGGACGGGGTCGGTTGGATGCATAGGCGTCGGGATTTGGAATCCAATTTGATCGTGAACTTGGATAAGAAGTTTGACACTTCTGAAGATGGGATCTCTGTAGTAGTAGACGAAGTTAAGACCTCGTTCATCGATGATATCTCCAACTGTTCCTTGAGGTATGCAGGCATAAGCTTCCCTATATAACTGGTCATCTATTTTATCTGTGAACACTGTCTTACGGTCCATCAAGTTAGTCAGTGTCCTGTTTCGGTTTATACATCCTTGGACATAGGCGTGGAATCCATTCCTCACACCGGGAAATCCTTTGTGGTAGATATCCAGAATCATCTTACCATCGCGTTCTGGTATCTCATTGTAGAGAGCAAGGGTCTTATAGGTGATGTCATAGTTTGCTGCGTGGCCAGTCTTCTTGCCCCAGTCACGCCAGGGTTTCTTTCCGTCACCAATTGGAGCAAGTGTGTGACGAGGATCAAATCCTGGAGGAAGCTTGCCTCCGTAGTACATGTTAGCCATGATTAATGCTACTAGACTATGTACGTCTTGTTTGGTTTCGAAGCATTCGATCATCTGAGTGATGCGTCCCACGTAGGCCACGATCCTATTCTCTGCCTGTCCTAGGTCCATCCCATAGAATACGTGATAGGGATCGGCAAGGAAGTGTGTAAGCACCCTATGGGGTTGGTTCTGAAGATTGTTACCTGTCCCGAATATATTCTCAGAGCTTGAAGCCCTAGAGAATCGAGTTCCAACTGGGTTGTAAGAGCATCGCATTCTTCCATCAGAGTCAACTTTAGAAGTGTCGAGAAAAGTTGCTCGTTCTTTGTTAAGTCCACGAATTTTAAGGATGATTGAGGCCTCGGGGTAGCCTTTACGGGCGATTCGTTTAAGGGCTTTTTCATCAGTGGTGTTACCTCCAGTCTTGTTCTTATACGCAGGTAACTTCTTGGTGACATAGAAGTAAGTGGCTACTTGCTTGGGAGAGTTAGGGTTCAGCTCAAAGCCACACTTTGCATGTAACTGTCTCAGTAGATCCTGCTCTTCACGCTCAGCATCATTGTAGGCTTGTTGCATAGAACCGAGGTTAATTCTAATTCCATGCTCCATTATGAAGACGTAGGGGAGGATGGACTTCCGCTTTCTTTCGTAGGCGAAGTAGTTGTGTTGTTTGAAAAGTGCTTCCATTTGCTTAGGGTATGCATCAGCACAGACCACAGAATCAAGAGCATTGTAACGCCAACCAGATTCCCAATTACCAATACCTTTAAGCCAGTACTTTCCGTCATCCTTGTAGTAAGGAATGTCAGTATACTGAGAGCAAATGAAGTGGAGGCCGACAGGATAGTCAGGTAGTAGAGTCTTCTGCGCAACCATTGTATCGTGTATATTGGATGTGTGGATTCCATATTTCCTCAGCATGTAGTGGCAATCGAACACTAGGTTCTGGCCTAGGATGGGGATAGTAGGGTCCTCGAGAATGGAGGCAATTTTCTTAAGAATCTCCGATTCTTGTGGGAGAGTGAAGTAGTCCCCCCTCTCACAAGTAAAAGGGATGGACATAACATCTGTAGGGGTGTAAGCAAAAGAGATGCAGGTCATCTCTCCGTTGAACACATCCACTTCGATGTCGTAAGCGACGGGGTTCCCAAGTTTGCCCCACATAGAGCAGACGTTGAGGAAGTTTAGGGCCTGGGAGAAGGTGGGACGGATGGCTATATGGCGATCTAGGGTTTTCCACTTCCCCTCTTTTACTTGGCGAGCCCTCAGTAAATCGTAGATGAGGAGTCTTTTGTTGGTGTATTGATTCTTCGGGAAGATGATCGTCGACGGGTGGATCGACGGGATAAGCGTCTTATCCGAGATGAGCGTTGGGGAAAGTACTGAACCCCTCCACTTCGTGACACCCACTCTATCGCACAGAGCAAAGAGCGCAGTGTTACCAAGAGCGATAATAACTTTACCTGAGCATTCTGTAAGTTCTCTTGCGAGTTCATTGATGTACTCCTGTCCAGGAGGATGGATTACAGTACCCTTCCTCGGATTGAATTCAATGTAGTGACCGAGGGGTCTATCGGCGTCCTTGATGACATTAGTAAAGTAACAGTCCGCACGATTAATCCCCGCGATGCGGAGGTTATCTTCAAGCTCCACGCCGGAGGGTCCACAGAAGGGCCTCCCTCGCATGATTTCTGTCTTCCCAGGCTGCTCACCTACGATTATGTAAGGGGAGGATTTAGAGCCAGATGGGGGTACGTAAGTTGCTCTCATAAGATTACACCATTAAATATTAGAGTTTTCCAAAACTTGAAGCTCCAAGTCCCATAAGATCTAGCCCATCAAACATAGTCCCAAAGAATTCAAACTTAGTTGCACCATAAGATGTCTTTAATTCCTCCATTAAATTACCCTCAATACTTTCAATCTTCTCTCTTAACCTAGCTGCTACCTCATCATCTCTAGCATATGCTTGCATACGATCCATAATGTTTCTCCCTAGTAATTATTATCAGGATCTAGTTTTATATCCAGGAGTAATTCTTCCAGATGTTTGGCAATCTTGTAATTCTCATCAACATCTTGTACAGTGGGACCTTCACCCTTGAATTCCTGTATAGCTCTTTCCAGAGCCTCTATCTTATAATCATCTACATACATATAGATCCTCCGTTTTTGCTATGTTACATAATGTAACGTAGGAAACTCCTACATTCTAGCCGGATCAAGTCTTGCACTCTCCTATAAAGGAGTCACTATCTTTTGCTTTATTCTTAGGGCCATATACTACAGTCCTTTCTCTAGCCCTTCCATGAAGAAGGTCATTAATTCCCTTGGCAATACATTGCATGAGGGCTAGATGACAGTCTGATCCGTGGCAATTATCCAATATGTCTTGAACCTCCAGAGGGGTGATAAAGCGAGGTTTATTTTTGTGTGGCATGGGAGATCCCTCCATATCTAGGATCATACTTACTACCAATCAAACTTCTTAAGTCCTCTCTTGCCGCCTCAACCGTGTACTCACCATTGAGTATATCTATCAGATATGTCCTATAGTGTGGCCAGCAAGCTTCGATATCATCTTCTATAAATTTTCTATCTTCGAACATGGAGGGCCTCCTAATCGCTAAGGCGATCAGCCGCGATGCTTACATAGCCGGCGATGTCAACGTAGTTATCTCGAGAGGGGCGTTGTCCTTGAACTCGAGCCATCTTGAAAAGGATCATCATGTGGGCCACATCCTTAGCTCGTAAGTGATGATGATCACTATTGTACTCATGCTGAAGATATGTTGACCAATATTCAGCGATAATCTGAAAGGAGTCTTCAGGTTTGCCGTAGGTATCCTGCCTCTCACCACAGATTATATTCTTGGCCTCATCAAGGCACTTGCCAAGGGAGCGGGTGGGACACTCATCTGCGATAGATCTGAGTTCATCCACGAGAGTCTGATCATTCTTATTCGTACAATCCTCAGGTGCATCATATCCATCATATACTGTAGGTCTCATTACATTACTCCTATCTCTTTGAGTTTAAAGTAGCATCTCATAGTCGCCCTCACATCAGCCATAGCATCATGGGCACCTTCGAAGTCCTCACCGAAGAGGATCTGATACAACTCTTCGAGCTTAGGAAACTTCTTACCCTTTCTACCACTGGGGAAGGGCAAGTTACAGTATGATATGGTTGAGGCCATAGTGCAATAATAAGGTAACTCTTCTATGTCTGACATCAAGAGGACTGAAGTATCAGGGTCAGTGAAGGTTCCTTGGATTTGGGCACTGGTGATCTGTATCAGCTTGATGTCGAAATTGAAGTTATGACAGGCCAGTGCATCACAACTCTGGGACAGCTCATGGAACTTGAGAAACATTTCTGTTGGAGGAATCCCCTCCTCGTTAGCTCGCTTGGCAGATATGCCATGTGCTGCGAGGGCGTAAGGGTTGATTGGAGTGTCACCGATTTGCACTAAGGTGCAGTACTCATTCACCACCTCGCCCTCATCAGTGGCTAAGATGGCCCCAAGTTGGAGGATCTTAGGCTGAGAGGGATCGTGATTGGGTTTCTTGAATTGGGGCAAGTTAGTAGTCTCAGTGTCGAAGAAGAGTATTTGACTCATTTAAGACCTCTTTTGAATTCATCTTGAATAGTTATCCCATATACACAACTGGTACATATATGAGGACCTCTTAGACTGGATTCTAAATTCCACGTAAAGTTATCAGTACTAGCAGATCTGGTCCAGCCTTGAAGTCCATCTGAGGATTTGGTAGTTACTATATTACCTCCACAGAAATCACATTTGAATTTAGTTTCACTACTCATACGCAGCCCTTCAGGTAGGCTTGAAGTTGAACTATAAATCCCTCTTTAAACTCTTTAGTAAGGTCATTACCAAAGGCTCCAACCTTGCACGTATGGGCTGCTAGGAGACTGGTACCAGACCCTAGAAAGGGAATGTATGCACTCTTGCCCGGAGCACAGAAGGTGCTGAAGACCTCGATCATGAGAGGGAGTGGACGTTGAGTGGGATGGATCTTCTGAGCTGGTGGCATCGGGTTGAACTCGAAGATATTGGACCGACCCATCTTATTTAACTTAGCACTACCATTCTTCCTACAGTAGAAGAAGGGTTCATAACAGTTGGCGAATTGAGTTTCGGGTTGCATAGTCTGACCAGTCGGCTTTATCCATAAGCCGGGGAGGAGGTTGAGTTTGAAGCCAATCTCTTTCAAGAGGGTGGAGATGAAGTTGAACCAAGGGTCCATAGCAAACCAGCAGATCATCCAGCCGTCATCTCGGAGGATACGGCGGGATTCGGTTAGGACTTTGGTGATGAACTCAGGATAGGCCAGCATCTCGATTTCATTATAACCTAGCATGGAGCCTTCAGACTTCTTCGAATGGAGGTCCATGGCATAAGGAGGATCGATCTCGATGAAGTCTATGGACTTAGCTGGGATCTGAGCAAAGGTTTCGAAGCAGTCACGAAGAATGTAGGAGTCGTGGAGTTTCTTGAAGGTCTTGTCTCCAGTTCCCATGTCCTTAGTAAACTTCTCACTTTGCATGGAATTGTTCAGTTTCTTACCAATACTGTTGAGCAACTTTAGTGCGTCAGACTTGGACTTACATTTATCCAGTCCAATCTGCGGGAACTGTTCTATCGCTTGCGCCAACTTAAGATCCCTCGTAAGGTTAGCAGGACTCTCCTTAAGGAGCCTAGAGGTGTCTGCTTGAGACCATCCTGCCGCATCAGGTGTTTTAGAATGCTTGGCTCCATGTATGCTGATCTGCAGATCGTTAATCTTTCTTTTGAGGGCGATTTCTTCGACATAGGTCATCTCCTTGCGGTCCAAGTTTTCAGCGAGTTCGATGGATCTGAAGTCGAGTTCGGTCAGAGGTTGATCATAGATCTTGGCTGGCACATGAGACCATTTCATGTCTAGGATGGCAGCCATTCGACGGCCACCAGCTAGGAGGGTATACTTCTTATCGGACTTACAGTCGATTTTGAGGGACTCAGTAAGGCCTACGGCTACAGGAGTGATAAGGCCGTTTTTCTTGATCGAGTAGATCAACTGGCCTAGGTCACCGTAATCTTTCCTGAATCTATCCCCTATGTCTATGTCCTCGATGGGAACGTAGAGAAGTTGTGAAACATCTTGGGTCATGATTTGTACCTCTTGTATAGTTGCGCTAATGCGCAGGGTTTGCACTTAGTTGATTTTCCTTTCAGGAGATTGTCTCCTCTAACTTCTCTCACGTTACCGCAGGAGCAAGTGGCGATCCATCTTACGTGACCACCTATAGAAGGAGCCCTCTCTCCAACTTTCCACTCGCCAAAGATTCTCCCTTTGATGTTTGTCAGTGGCATCATCCCATCAAGCCCCTTATCAATTCTGCAGCCAATTTGGCCTTAGCTTCGTCGGTGAGGCCATTGGCATATTGGAAGAGATCTTGCTGCTTGAGGTTGCCTTTCTTAGGTGCTCGGGCTACCTTGGCAGGGGTACTCTTCTGCCTCGGTGCTGGGCGGAGTCTCCTCTGGGTTCGAATCCTTCCTAGGTGCTCGAAGAGTGCTGCCCTCGTCATGTGGGTTATGGAGATATTAAGGGATTCTATTGTGGCCATACCTACTCCTTCGGAATAGCAACTTGGGTGTAGACTTCTCCAGCCTTAGCCAATTGGACTATGTTGACGTGGCCTGAGATGATCGCCCCGACAGCGTTGAATCCTCCACGATTGTGGAGCTCGATGACTCCATCCAGGAGGGCCTGGAAGAGGAGTTTCTGAGTGCCATGGGGGAGGATGTCTTGGAGCTTGTTGAATTGATCCTGACGGACCTCCACAGATAGACGTGGACGATAATCATTACTGCTCATGATTTGGGTACTTACTTGTCATAAGTCCTCCACTAAATGTAGGGCAGGGGATAGTTAGTCCCCCACCCTTAAGGTTGAATGCTATGTTACATATTGTAACAAAGGAATAATTCTATACCTTCTCACTTACTACGTCCCAATCTTCAGCAAGAAGGTCTGTCTGAGATGCTAACCAGGGAACTCGTGCTCCAGGTGTGTTAATAGCATCTGTGGGATAGCTGATGTAGATGTAAGGGAGAGTCATTTTACTGTTAGCATCAGGAGTCTGGAGAGTAAGCCAGAGTCCCTTACCATTCCAACCAGATCTCTGGACACTATTTCCGTGTTTTAGTACATCTAAGGCTTCACCAAAATCCATATTAGATTCCTCCGATTTCTATGTTACATTACATAATGTAGCAAAGGCAGACAAGAGTCAATGGTTTGAGCTTTAGACTGGCACTGGTTACCACCTCTACCTTCCCTACAATCTATTAGTATGGGAAGCAGGACTCGAACCTGCAATGAGATTTCATTTGAGAACCATCGACCTAGAATACACTACCTAGACCATACCGGAAGCTCTCATATTCGCACGGGCGATGCGCAGCGTTAGCGGGGCCTTGTCCCCAACGTCCTGATCAACTGGCCTACGTGTCTCCACGCCTATCAGGTTTCCCGTATCTCTGTGCCATATATCAGCGTTTACCAATTTCGCCATTCCCATACAGTCTACTTAGGCCCCCGTGACGAACTTCTTCACTTCGTTCTGATTCCCGTATTGTTCTGAGTGGGAGACTCCCAAGATGGCATAACCCTCCTTGCCGACCATATTAGAGAAGTTAATTTCGGCAAGGCCGAAAGCTCTCTTGAAGCACTCAAGGTCCCACTTCACTGCATTCAGACGTTTGGGCTCCATCTCAGGAGTCGGGACCATGAACATTTTGCTCAGGCCCTTAGAGAATTCCTCATCAGGAATATCGAATACTGTAATGAAGAACTTATTTCCTGCTTCAGAAGTACGAATCACCTTGCCTTCGTTATCCTTCCTGAATCCCGTGATGCGAATTTTGTACTCGCCTGGTTCCACAGTAGTGGGCTCCTGAGAGTCACTGGTGTCGATGTCAAGGAGAGTCTCGTTCATTGCTGCCATTTCTTCGTCGAATTCGCTCATTGTAGTACCTCTTTAGAATGGGTTGGTGAGTTAGGGCTAAGGCCCAAAGGTGTTATTTACTTTTGGTTGAACAGTTCAAGGGCTCCACGGAGCTTGCCAATTACTTTGATTTTCTCAGGTGGATTTACCTCCTCGGTGATTGATATTAAACTGTTAATAGAGTCCTCAAATATAGATTCAAGGGACGTTTCAACATCCATGGCACAGAGATCCTCTTCAGTAGGACCTAAAAGTTTATCCTCTTCATCCAAGGGAAGATCGGGGTCATCTGGCAATGTTACTCTAAAGGTCATACTTACCTCCTATAATGCTAATTCGTTAAGTTTATGATCTCCACACCAGTCTTTTTCATAAACAACTGGGTAGCCATTCATAGTGGGAGCATGTCTACGACAGCGACCTACAGCACTAGTAATCTTATCTTCTCTGCCTATTTTTACAGCATACCACATGCAAGTCAAGCATTTCATTCCAGCGCTACGATGCTTCCAAGGATCTTCAGACATAACTACTCTCCTATAAGGTGAAATCACATTTTGAGTCCTTCAGGTCAACTCCTGAATAGTACTCGTCTATACGTCTGGACACTATGTCCAGATCATTTGGGATGCGATTGGGGAACATATCGTAAGGGGACTTTGCCGTGGTGTAGCCATTACTTTGGGTAGCGAAGTAGTACATTTGCTTATCATTTTCTGAGAAGACTTCACCAAATAAGACTATCGAGGAGAGTCCTTCTAAGGTCACCTTATCATCCAGAAGTTTGCCCAAGGTCTTCATCTTCCTCTCAGTGCCAGTGTCCTCTTCGTGGGTGAGGAAGAAGACTTTCAACCCCGGTCTTAACTTTGTAGTGAGAAGGATGATCTCGAAGATATTCTTAGCCATCATGGTAAACTTCTCGTAACCTTTCTCAAGGGCCTTCGTCATGAACTCCGTGGCCATGACGTAGTGGCCGTCGTCAATTACGAGGTTCTTCCACTTCTCGTTGCGGGAAACTTCCATCATAGTACTGCGGATCTTGGCAGCGTCAGTGGAGATTAGCATGTTGTCCTTCTCCTGGTATTGGCCACCTTTGGGGAAGGGAAGAGGTTTGCCTAGGATATTTATTAGGAAGGTTTCTTTAGGGTCGAGGTTGCGAATGGCTGTGGACTTGCCTCGACCAGACTTGGCTATTATGAGGATGAGCATAGATTTCTGGCCTTTGTATAGGGCGATTGCGTCAGTAGGGTCGAGATGATGATTGATTTCGGACATAGTTGGCCTCACTAGGTTAGTGTTATTTGGTGTTCTTACAAAGTCAATACTTCTCGAAGATCTTCTTCCAAGGGGTTCCAGTGGGAGACCTCCAGATCGGTAGGCATCCTTTCGATGTGTTGAAGAGGATTGGCGTGACTAGTGCACATATCAAGGTAGATACAGGTACGACCCCAATTAGTACAGCTGCGACCGTTCATTACGAAACACTTCATGATATCGTTACTAGGTGACGAGGCTTCAAGGTCTTCTACATCCCTGTAAATCTTATCCATCCAGGCTTTAGTGTTCTCCAGCCACTTATACATTTGCACATTCGAGAGCATGATCGGGAAGCGTTGGAGGATGTACTCGGGCTTTTTGGTCTTCTTCATACACAAGCAATTTATGATTACTCCACTTACTTTAGAGGGTGGTACCATACAATTTAGTACGTGGGTGTATGTCCCGACCTGGATGCCCATCATGTGTTCGTAGTAGTATCCGTCTCCGATATAGTTCCCTCCCTTCGTTTTATGTTCAAGAGAGCAATAGAGACCTGTTTCCTTATCAATAAGGACAGTATCCATCTTGAAGGCCAGTGCATGTCGGGGAGAGAGGGAGACAGTTCCTCCGAATTCAGTTTTGTAGACTTCGTATCTTGTGAGGTCATCGGGGTATGTTTTGAGGTATTGGATTAACATGTCGAAGAACCTAGTGGGGGTCTTCGGGCTATAGATCACATCAGTCTCTTCTGGGAAGAATGCTCGGTACTCCTGATTGAACATCTCCAAAGCTTCCATCACAGCTTCCACTCTGTACCCATGAAGGATGATGTGCTCCAGGGCAATGTGGACCGCTTTGCCGAAATGCAAGTGATTGTTAGGACGAGCACTCCGCCAACCCAACATATACTCATAGAAGAACATGCGGGGGCATGATTGGTAAGCTTGGACCTTCGTTGAGTCTAGGACATCTTGTGAGGGGTGGTAGGGTATGGGTAAGGTCATTTCTGTTTCTCCTCTATGAATCTAAGTATCCACTGAGCCACTATCACGGATGGGATCAGGGGACATAGTTCGATAATGGCTGCTATGCAGATCTCCTCAGAAATGCCCTCTTTGTACATGGATAGTACTTTCTTATATTGTTTGGCTGTCATTTAGATTACCTCCTACGTTCAGGTCCTTTTACATAGTAAATATCTATAGCGTATTCAAAGCCTTCCCAGTTATCTACCCCACCTTCTTGAAGAGCCTCTAAAAGATCTATCTTATCAAGAAGTTCTTCGTATTCTTCAGCAGATAGTAATACATCTGATTTTGGATCATTAGGATTTTCTCGTATCATAACTTGCCTCCAGGAGTTGAAGTTCTTTAGCCAAGGCCCAATTGTTAGTTATCCTGCGAACAGTGGCTAGGGCCACATCTAAGTTATACTTCTCAGAAGGTGAGATGCAATCCCTTTTACTAAGATTGGAAAGGGAAGCCTCCACTCCATGAATTAAGAATTTAGTCCAAGCCCGGCTCTGCGATAGTGAGGGTGGTGTCTTGAGTGAGTTCTTCAAAAGAGATCCTCCTTTGTTTGTAGTGACCCTTGTTGTCTCCTCCGATTTGGTAAATCAGTAAGTTAAGGACACCGTGTTTGATTGAGAACATACTACATAGAATGCTAGTCATCACCGAAGGGCCACTGACCAGGATGTAGTCCTCTTTTGTTGAGGATTGGATAACTGGCATGAAGGTCCTGTACATGCGACCTATGGAGAGGATGCTGATCTTGCCCGCGGTGAGATAGATCAACTCCCCGAAGCGTGTGGCATCTGAGAAGTCGTGATAACTTTTGTTAGGGATGAAGACTTTAGTCATTTGAATACCCTTGGGATTTGAGGAAGTCTAGGACATCTGACCAGGGTACTAAACATATTGGATAACTGTTTATAGTACCTGCACAAATGCATAGATGAGTCCTTTCTGGAAAGTCATCTTCCAAAAGTGTAGAGATGTAATAAGAAGCAAATCCTGTAGGATCTCCATGAAACTTAATGGTATCTCCTGAGGGTTTCTCTATTATTTCCATAGTAAGAATTTTATCAGGCATCTCGATAATTCTTTTATTTATATATTTATTGGAGGTCTTATCCCAATCTCCTACCTCACGACTCCAAGTACTGTTTATCTCTTTTGTTTTCATAAGGGTCTCCTTGGTTGCTATGTTACAAAATGTAATGTAGCAAATGCCTCCTACTGAGGAAGGGTTAGATAATTCGTACTGCTCTACTGAATAAGGGAACTCGTTTCTTATCAGACATGGTTTGGTACTCAACCTCAAGATATGAGTCCTTGATATAGTGGGGAGCATCAAGCCACATTTCCCAAATCTGAATTCTCTTCTCATGAGTTAACTTACCTGCCCCTACTGAGAACTCCGTCCCCATGTCGTCGATACAGTTGAAGCCACCGACCATGCCCTTAGGCTTACCATCGGCACTAATGGCCTCATACACTCCAGTGATAAGATACTCGTCCTTAGCCTTAGGCTTGAACTTCATCATTGCCGGAGATCTTCTGCGAAGATAGGTGGCATCTACATGCCTAATGATGAAACCCTCATAACCAAGTCCTATGAACTTCTCATAAATCTGGTAGATCTCTTCTAGGGTGTTGGCCATATGAGGTTGGACCAACTGTAAACAGGGAGGAAGACCGTTTGACCTGAAGCGCTGATTCAAGGAGATTAACCTATTGATCTGACTCCCCTCTGTGATGATGTCGAATAGATGGAGTTGCATAGCACCATAGTTAGGATGCATGGTGGAGGTGGTCGAGACCACACTGTGGATTTCAGCCCAGGTCCAGCCATGGACATAGAGTTCACCATCAAACTCACCCTGGGGGAGAAGGAGGCCGGCCTCATTGATGTGAGGAACAGATGATATGATTTCCTCTGTTGAGGAGAGGAGGAGGCACCTATCTCCCTCGTGAATAAGGCGGCATCTCTCCCCGTTCAGCTTGGGCTGAAGGATGTAAGGTGGGGACCATCGCAGACTGAATCTTCCTTGATTCAAGAGTCTTCGTTCTTCGAAGGGGTAAGCTAACTGTATCCCCGAGCGTGGATTGGACATTAGTGACCCTCCTTCAACTCTCCTGAAATCCTAACGAGGTTGGATAGGCAGAATATCTCAACACCGTTGAGAGTGGCGACCAATTTGGAGGAGTAAGTGCCGGCGTCCCACACTTCTTCCTTGAAATCTAGAAAGAGTCTGAGAAAGGTGCCTTCTTCCATATGAATTTGTTTGGGATGGTTGACTAAGTAGACTCCCAGGATTCCGTGAGAAGGTGGGGCCTCACTCAATAATGAGGTAAGTTCGGAGAGGAATTCTAGTTGAGTTGTCATAATGTGCTCCAGTAGGCCAAGGACCTAAGGTGTGTTATTTACATTAATTTGTGGCAATCTGAGGGAGAAAAATCCCCATCCCTGCACAAGTCAAGGATGAGGATCATTACTCCAGGGTTAATACTAGGGATTATTAGTCGACAGCTACGCCGAGTTCTCTCAAGTATTCCTTCTGCTTCTCGGGGGTCCACGTAGCGAAGGCAGCCTTGACGGCCTGAACTGGGTCGACCTGAGTCTTCTCTACTGCTACGCCGAGGACGTAAGTGGAGATGAATTCCTGGATCTTTTCAGCAGAGAGGCCAGCCTTGAGCTTGGCACGAATGATGCCCTGAATAACCACTCGGGCATTGGCTTTGAACTGAGAGAAGACTACGTCGGCGCCAAATTTCTCGGAGGCAGCTTCGATAGAGTCCCCAAGATCGTAGTCCACCTGACATTCCTGCCATACGGCCTTACCCTCGCCATCGAGTACTGCATTGCCATTCTCGTCCTTTACCTGATACCGTGCTGAGATTGCTTCCATTGCCATGATGTTACCTCCAGTTGATCTTGTTATTTGTGGGCTAGATGCCCGATTAAGTAGGAAAGAGACAGGATTCGAACCTGCATCACTATCCGAGTGTATTTCATCCCCGAGTCGAACGGGGCTAGGAGCTACCTAGCGTCTATCCAATTTCGCCACTCTTTCCTTTTCTTACTTGCCGTCACTATGACGACGATTAAATGGAGCACGATGTGTTCCGATTGAATGGCCATTATACCATGTTGGTTGGGTATGTCAACAACTAATGGAAATTTATTTCCATCCCTATAGGGTGGTAGGATTATGAGGGTCTAGTTCAATATCCTCAGGACCTTCGTCCACTTCTCGGATTACCCATCTAGTTTGCATTAAGTACTTGGCTGCACTAGAGTCTAATTCATAAGTGATTTCTCTATCTTCTGAGTTAGCCTCTTCCAAGGCCTCCTCAAGTGAGTTAGCTTCTACTGTGGTGTAAGCAGTGAGTGGGACCTTGGCTACAAAGTGATAAGTAGGCATAGTAGATCTCCGTGGGTGAGAGTTGCGTAGAGGAATAGTAGGGTCATAAGGATTCCTCCATTGGTATAGGCTTAATTAAGTGAGTAAGTCTGGGCCAAGGTTGAGAGTGCCACATTACCTCCACTATGCTAGGATAACAGTAAGCCAGACTGTAGTAAGTGGCATCCTTAGGCACAGGAGTTGAGTTCTCCATAGGGTTAGGGTGGAAGGAAACTCTATTGTTTTGGATAGTGTAGTACATACTATAGTCCCTTAGGCAATCCTGCCGGCTCAGATGGTTGACACTTGCAGGTTATGGAACTCAGGAGTTCCTCGATGAAAGCAGCCCTCTCGTCCTTGTTGAGGGAGGCCAAAACTTCTTTCATTTGATCAGCCTTGGGCATGGAACTCCTTGTGTAGGAAGGTTGAGTGGTTGGAGTGTGTTTGGGGACTCTCTTTACGAGGCCTGAGAGTTCAGCCTGCCTGATGATGATAGCAGTTTGGAGCTCGGACCACTTCTTTCTTTCAGCCTTGGCTTCGACTAGTTCGGCCTCAAGTTGGCGTTCCCAACAGAGGGAGTCTGTGAGGGAGGCTCGCACTGAGGCCAGGGCACTACGGAGTGTGGAGAGTTTGGTCATCCTATTAATGGATTGCTTTGTTACATTTTGTAACGTAGCAATATCCTCCCTAGGTGAGGTGTCAGGTCCTTGGGGAAGGGATATGGGACAGGCCTCAGATAGGGGTGCATACTCCTTGGTGCTAGTTCTCTCTTCTCTATCAGTAATCATTTGATCTCCAGTGCTGCCGCTGGCAGCGTGTGTTCTTAAGTGTTCCAACCCATTAGGGCTACCAGTTGTTATACTCCGAAGGCGCAGGTACTATGACTAGGATATCCTCCAGAACTTCTAGAGATTGTTCTAGCATCCATAACTCCCTTAATTATACCTTTACGGTATAAGGTGAAGAGTCTTCTAGTCTCTGTGATTTCACCTTTACCTTTAATGAAATTAGGAGAGTTTTTCATCTTAAGACAGTGAAGATACTCAGAGGGATTGCTAGCATCTACAATGGTTATTCCAATGTCTTTGACACAAGCTACTACACGACCCTTGTATTTAGTTCCATCTGCTGCAATGTAAGTTATGATTTTATCCTCAAACATGGTAAGTCTCCTCTGGTTATCCAGTTATTTCATCAAAACACAGTTCACACAGTCCTGAGATGGAGTACTCTTTTCGGCCGGCAGGAGAGTAGCACCTAGGCCCTGCTAACTTCTTACAATTAATGCACACTCCGATTTCCTTAGCCCTGGATAGAGGGATGCCGAAGAGTTGGCGGGCGAGATCTTCTTGTAGGGCCTGCAGTGGAGCACTAACGTGCTGAGGTTCAGAGCTCATTTCTCCATCTCCATTTGTTGAGGTTATATGCATTTACAGAATCCCAGTGGTCACTTAATTCTTGCTGGTATCTTTCAGTATTTATCCAATTTCTAGCCTCTTCTTCCGTTTCAAATACCCGATTGAGATTGTTTACGTAAGATTCATTCTCATATTCAATACCTATATCGGACAAGTAACAGTCCCATATCCATTCCCTAGCAATATTATATATTGAGGCTTTAGGGATATAGATTGCCGTAAATCTTATTGTTGATATACTACCAATACATACAGCATAGTATGTTTGTCCGATGACTATATCTTTTACGTGGATTCTGTTCATAGTAGGCTCTATAGTTATTCAATAGGAGGTACTTCTCCAAGTGCTTCGAACATCCCCTGCGTCCTACTTGTTTCATCTTCAATCCTCCCTCCGAGTTCCTTAAGTAGGCGTTCATTGAGGAGGGCTTGGGCCTGTAACAATTCGGGTGAATCATTTCCTACGGCAGCATCCTTTCTCCCCCTTGAGTGAAGTTTGATCTTCTCTACAGGATCTAAGAATGTCTGGAGAGAATTAGGGTTAAGTTTGCCTTCTTTGGCCAGGGCCTTGAGGACATTAGTCCTCTGGACACCTTGGGTCATGAGGCCAGTTGTGGCCAGGAGTTCTGAGGCAGCCTCCTGACTGTCTATGAAGTCTACCATATGGCTAGTTACTAACATCTCTGCAAAGGATTCGAGGGAGAGCCTGGCTAACTCACTGATTGAGCGAGGTGATTCCCCTGCCCCACGCCAAAATGCGACTAATGTCGCCAGGTGCCTCATGTCAGCACGGGTGGAGATGGCAAGGGTGGCCTTGCGTGTGTGGACTTGGTCTAATTTAGACATAATTACCTCTGAATACAGTTGGAGATAAATTCTCTCAGTGCCCAATTATGAGAGACATCATTCTTACGAATACCAAGAGAATGTTTCATCTCTGGAATGATTTCCTCAGGATCAGTAGATCGAGAAGATTGGACCATCTTAATGTACCCAGCCTTCTTGTAAGAATTGAGAGAGTGAATAGCACGAGTAGTGGCTTCGATGTAACGGATTTCTTGTGACTTCATAGCAGTAGCTCCATAACAAGGGTTGATAAGTGTAGGGATTCAGACCTTTGGTCTGCCCTGTGGGACGGTGGACCTTGGGCCATTTGCTATATTACATAATGCAATGTAGCAAATCAGCATTGCTGAACAGGTCAGCACTTGGGTGATTGCTTAAGCAATCCTACGATAATTTCTTCAATGAATTATCAACTTGCTGCATAGCCCAGTTTAGTTTGTTATCAGGTATTTCATCCACTACATCATTTACATCCATTGCTTCAGTTTCTTCCACAGTTCTCATGGTAGGAATTAGAGAGGTTAAATTATCTGGATTTCCTCTACCATACATTAACTTGAATATTCTCTGATAACTTGGAGGAAGCTTTGCAAGACCTTCCTTGAGTTGATCTCTAGCAAACTGTTGCAATTTAGGATTCATGGTAATCTCCATTAGGTAATGTTGAATGGGAGGATAGGATGAAGGTGATTGCTATATGCAATCCTACAAATCCTTAGGTAACTCTGGTGATAGTGCCTCAATGAGTGGTGCAAATACTTCGTGGGCAGCATGACTACCAAAGTAAATGAGGAGGCACACGACTGCTGCAGCCCCAAGGCTCCACAAGACTCCTAGGCACACAGCTTCTGTGGACATTGTAGATAAGGGTGTGAAGGTATTCTTTTGAGAGGAACGAGAATTAGTTTTCATGTGATTCTCCTAATGGTTGAGATAATTTGGGACACTTGCCCTGGAATATCTTCAGCATCTCAAAGGCATCTGCCATACTAGCCATTCTAAACCAGCTTTTGGGCATAGTGCTACGGCCCTGTACGTAGTGAAACCATACGATGTCAGGAGGATCTACAGCAATCTCTGCTACGAGTTTACCCTTCTCATACAACTCATACATGATGAAACCCTTCTTGACATACTTCCTAGTCATAGGCCCTCCAGTAAGTTAAGGTTCTGTCTGATTGTCCCATTATTTTAACACACCCATAATGCATTGTCAATATCTAACCATATTATATTATCTTGACTTGGGGGCATTGTAGATGCCCATTGTCATGGATGACATGGTTGTGACGCCTTGCATGTAAGTCATGCATGTCATGGACCCCGTGTGTACGCTCATTGTCCATATTCCAATGGTACATTTCTCTTCTCTCATTTATATATAAGTAGTTAAGTATATATTGATTGTTAGTTATATATGTAATAGAATTTCTATATATACATATTGTTAATTACTTATATATTATCTTTTAATTAGATATGTATATATAACTGAAGACAAATGTACCATTGCAATTTCGCACACAGACCGGGTTCATGCGGTGCATGACATACATCAACCCCATGCATTGCATGACAATATGACATGCATGACAAATGGTCACTGTGTGACCCTTGCTAATACTCCATATATGTCCAATATAGGAATTGGATACGTTTGGAGAATTCATAGTAGTGGCCGACCTCAATAGATGCCTGCCTTTCCATAATCCTATACACTATCCAATGTTTCATGATGATTCTCCTTATTGAATGGTTCCTATGTTCCATAATGTAATGTAGGAATGGCTCCTTTCGAGGCCACTCCCATCATGAGCTTGACCGATGTTATCCTTGTTCGGCCTCTTCTTTAGCCACAGCTGCCTCGATCAAACTATCATACATTTCTTGCGTGATGAATCCACCCATGACCAGAGCATCCAGGCGTTCAGTCTCACTCAGCTTATTCATATCGGCCGCCACGGCTTTCTTCTGTTCCTCAATGGTCATGACCTTGGCTACACGTTTAGCGAACATAGCCTGGCCAATGGTCAATTCCCGGGGATATTCCCCTTTGATGAATGCACTCCAGTTGTTCCGAATCTGCGATTGAATTTCCACCGTATACGCTTTGAGAGCGTATTTGAGCATGGTAGCGTCATCACATTTCTCCACATTGACCACGACGTCGAATACATTACCGGCCAATTTCTCCTCGTTGTTCATTGCAATCTTGAATTTCATTTCCATGATATGCTCCATTGGTGTTGGTTGATAGATGGGAATGGCCTTCATTGACCATTCCCGAATAATCCTCAATAGCCTGTAATTTCATCGGATTCCAAGCTGATAACTCCGCTTGGTTCCCATCCCATGCTAATATATTTCAGCCGATAATTTACGGAATCATATTCCGGGCACAGCTCCGATATGTCCACATTCAGCACCACATCAAGCTCCGGGTTAACCTTTTGTAATTCAATGATCAGCTCACGTACTTTCATAATATTCTCCCGATGTCCATTGGCCACATGGCCCTTTCACATGATTCCATTATACACCATTGCCACCAGGTTGTCAATCGGCCAGCATCCTATCCCATGTGAAGGCCGGGTCGATGGGGGAAAGCTAGTGGGCGACGCATTAGAACCCCCTACCTACATTGTGTTGGAGATTTCATTATGGTACCAATTGGTACATGGTGATCTTCTACGTTCCATTTCGTAACATAGCAATCACTCTTGCCCTATGGGCAATCTTCTACATTCCATAATGTAATATAGCAACCATCATTTGGGTGGGCCCGAACACTAAGGTGTTCATTAGGAGCGGAACGAGCGACAGCGAGCAGACAGATATCCTTTCCACGATCACTTTCATGAGTATGGTTCACATGAGCATTGCGAATGGTAGGATTGGTGATCCTAGTCCTCTCTAATATACCATTTACTTCATTGACAACCCCAGACCAGTCTGGTACAATTCCCACATAGGCAGGAATTTTACCTTACTTCAGAGGCACCTTATGACAGATCTACAAATAGCAGAATACACAACTCCCTCAGGGGAGATTAAGACATACTCCTATCCGAAGTCCCGCTGGACTGATTCCTCTCGAGTTGATGGCCGCCACCGTAACGGAGGTCGTAATGGTGGAAAGAAGGCTGAGGGAGATAAGAAGCAGGGATGGCAGATCTCCGAGATGTGGGACAATCATCATGAGATAGCGCGCCGGCTGGTTCTGGGTCAATCTAACACTGACATCGCTGAGGCGATGGGCTGTACTCCTCAGACAGTCTCTAATGTGAAGAACTCTCCTGTGGTCAAGGATAAGTTGTCCATCATGCGGGCTGCCCGTGATGCTGGAACTGTGGATCTTGCAAGGGAGATCGCAGACCTTGCTCCATTGGCCATTCAGAGGATTAAGGAAGTTCTCGAGAATGGTGCTATAATGGGTAAGGAAGCCAGTGCCTCAGTAATCCTCAAAGAGGCTAATGGTCTCCTCGATAGGGAAATGGGTAAGGCCATCCAGAGGGTTGACACCCGTGGTGTCCATGCCCACCTCTCTATGGAAGACTTGGATCGCATTAAGCAGAGGGCCCAAGAACTAGCTGGACTCAACGAGTAACTCATCACATACAGTGATGTCAGCGGGCCCCACCGCCACGCATGTGCAAGTGAATCTTCAGGGCCGCTTCCATTAGGACCCCATTTCAGAATGGAGGATCTACCATGGATTTACGAATTATTACTCTGGTGACAGTGGGATTAGTGCCCTTTCTCTTCGGAGGGTGTTCGGCTAGTATCAATTTCACCGACATAGCGTTCTCTCAGAAGGTGAACGAGGGTGGGACTGGGACCATGAAGACGGATGCCGCCGGACTTACCAATTCCACGGTCCCAACTCAGGATGCCTCTGGTAGTGCAGCTACCCAAGGAGCGATGGCCGCTCTAGAGGGAATCAAGGACTCTGTTGCTAAGTACCTCCCCACAGCTACATCCACCACTGATAACTCAGTAGTCTCCTCGACACCCACCGCGTCCACGGTCCCAGTGAATCTTCCTACTACTCCAGCCCCTGGAACTACTACTCCAGAGGTGAAACCTCCTACTCCCACTCCTCTTAGTGAGGATCCAGTCACAGATGCGGGCGAGGTGAGTGTTCCTACTCCAGGTGTGAGTGAGTCCTTAGATTACAACTCCAAGGAATCCTTTACATCTTATGGTGTTCGTAACGGAGGACGCCAAGCTTGGCGAATCAATAAGAAGGGGCCAGCTTTTGGTTCTAACATCAAGGTAGTCTTCGCCAACGGTCATACTGTCTATGTAAAAGACACCTCACATAATTATCGTGAGAAGGATGGATTTGTATTTAAGCCTGGTATCGGACCGAATGGTGTAGGAGATGCTGACACTGGCACTGATCATGGTGGAGTTTATCTTCATGCCCCTTATGGTAACTCCTCCAAGATTGCAACTTTCTATTACAATAAGTAGTCCAGCGATGGTCATTGTGTGTGAGATGTGTGGTCACAGGTACATAGGGCCCTTTTGCCCAGTTTGTGGCTGGCCCTCTGATAATGATGACTGTGAGGATTAATTCTTAGGAGAGGGTCATGAGAGTCATAGCGGATGACAGCCTACACATGAGTGACAAGGACTCTAATGGTCTTCATGAAGTTAAGGACCGCTACTGTGATATGAGTAATCCTTGCTTCTCCTTTGACTCTAATGGTCGTTCCGGAGAGGGTTGCGAACACTTCAAGAAACTCCCCACAGGTGTCAAAGTGTGTACTAAGTGAAATACTGGATTGGGTATGATAGAGTCGTGGCTGAGGACTTCTTTGTCCAGACAACAATCTACGGCTACGACATATCAGATAAGTTCTTCCATCTCTATCCTTCTGGCAAACTCGAGATCTACCAAGGTTATGCGTGGGATGGGAACTCTGGACCCTTTCCTAACTTCACTTCAACAATAGAGGCGAGTTGTGGTCATGACATCATCTGTGACCTCATAAATAGTGAGAGATTGCCAGATGTGGAACAGCCTAAGGCTGACCAATTCTACTATGATACAGTAATCAGGAAGGGGCTATGGCCCTGGGTAGCACGTCAGGTGACCTTGGTCATTAGGCTGCATATGCTTAAGAAAGGATCGAAGAGGTTTAATCGTAAGGTGTATGAAGCCTAGGAGAAGTGATGACAGAGGAGATGGAAGTGTATGCTGGGCAGGGATATAGTGATCGGGCAGGATCTAGACGCCGTTACAACCTAACGAATGAAGATCTTGAGGCAATCACCGCAATCGTCGAGGCAGTAGTCTACAAGCAGCAGCACACTGACATGAATTGTCGCTTCGCTGCCATCCAACCAGGGGACCTCAAGGCCATGGTGGATGCACATAAGAAATTCACCATTATGATGGATGATAATAGGACGGTGGTTAGGAGATTTGTCCTGGTTCTCATTCTGACTGGTGTGGCCGGTACCACCATCTACGGATACTGGGCTAAGTTCACCGATGCAGTTAAGAAAGTAGTAGCAGGGGGATGAGGGATGTCACCTTTACTCAAGCGTCAACAAGAGTTCACCCACCTCCTAACCCAACTCTTCATCTTCATTCACGACAATGGTTATGAATTCACCTTAGGTGATGCCTATCGTAGCCCTGACTCCCCTTATGGCCTACCAAACTCTCTCCATAAGCTGAGATTGGCATTAGATATTAACTTGTTCAAAGGGGAGAAGTATCTTCAGTCCACTGAATCCCATCGTGAGGTAGGTGAGTATTGGGAATCTCTGGGAGGAAGTTGGGGAGGTCGCTTTAGTGACGGCAATCATTACTCCCTTGAGTATCGAGGTGTTAGATAAACATTGTTTCTATGTTACATTTTGTAACAAAGCAAAATTCAACTAAGGTGAGATATGGCAACTTATAACAAATTCCAAGACTTTGCAGAGCAGTTGGCCAAAGGGAAGCATGACTTCTCAGCACACTCTTTCAAGGTTGCTTTGACTAATACTGCCCCAGTCAACACTCAAACATCTTTTGATGCAGTAACTAACCATGCTGCCCCTGCAGCGGCAAATGGTTATACTCCCACAGCTACAACGATTACTACGTCTGAAGCTAGTGGTACGATGACCATCTCCGGGACACAGGTAGTATTTACTGCCACTTCTGGTGGAATTGGCCCGTTTAGGTATGCAGTCCTCTACAACGATACTGCAACTTCTCCGACTGATGCGCTCATTGCTTGGTGGGACTACGGGTCGTCCATTACTCTGGCCGACACTGAGACTTTCACCGTCAAGTTCAATAATGCCTCTCCTGGCACGATCATGACTATTGCGTAACAGATGGCCTCTTCGACCCGCAATCCATCAGCTTCAGCCAGTATAGTCACTGGCTGGAGCAATGTCTCCAATGTCTATAGCTCTAATGATCTGAGAGCTACAGCATCGCTGACTACTGCCGTCATGGCAGCAACTGGGTTTGGGTTCTCAATCCCTGTTAGTAGTACAATACTAGGTATTGAGATTGTCACTGAGTACCAGGGGTCGGGGAATAATACTAGTAGGCGTGAACTGACTGTCCAACTCACCAAGGATGGATCAGCAGGAGTTGGGACTGCATCTGCATTCTCTGCAACAGCGGCCAATACGGATCAGATATTTACAGTTGGTGGATCAGCAGATCTGCTAGGTAATACTTTAACGGCTGCTGAGGTCAATGCTTCGACTTTTGGTGTATTACTCAAACCTTCTAATGTTGGTAGTTATGCCCGTTCTGTAGACCATGTCTATCTGGTAGTATACTACGAGTCTCCTGTAATGGATGCTGAGTCTACGACTCAAGTCATCTTAGGAGCAGTCGGGGTGGTAATTAAACTATCCAATGTTACTGGCAGCCCAGGAGCAACTGCACTTAATGGTGTTGCTTCAATACTTGCCAAGAATGGAAATCTCTCGGCAGGAATTGAGGGCTATGCTGTAACTGGAACTGATGCTTCATTTGAGCTGGGAATTGCAGAAGAAGTAGATAATATCCTTACCGACTCAACTGGGGAGGATATTACTGATAGTACTGGAGAGCAGATTCTTACTGGCGGCCCTCTAATTGCCCAGTTAGGGTCTATAGAAATAACTGGTACTGATGTAGAGTTTGATAGATTTAAGGGAATTTCTACCAGTCCTGGCGAGATCCTCGTTGTAGGAGTAGATGCTGAAATAACATATGTATCTTCAGTACTTACTGACAATATTCTGTATGATTCAGATGGCATTGCTATTCTGGATAGTACTGGAGACTGGATATTAACAGATGGCCCATACACTCTACCTATAATGATAGGTAGTATTGTAATTACTGGGCTGGAAGTATCATTTGAAGTAGTATCTGGATTTAATTTAGAGGCTGGAGAGGTCCTAATTGAGCGGTCTTCAGTTAGTATTGTTACAGAGAGAGATCTATCCCTAGCTCCAGGAGCAATTAGCGGCATTGGATATGCAGCAATAATTACTAATGTTCGTAAGGGAAATCTTGACTCAGGGGTAATTACACTTTCTGGGTTAGATGCTTCAATTGAGATATCTATTGGAGGAATTTCTGCTTCTGGAGAAGTCTTAGTTACAGGATTTCCTCAGTTTGATAATATTCTCCGGGATGATTTAGGGGATCCTATATTAGATTCCCTTGGAAATCTAATATTCACAGACGCTACTGTATTCGCATTACCTGCATCAATAGCTATTACTGGGGCAGATAGTATAGGTGTAATTGCGAGACAGATTGTATCCTTACCAGGAACTATTGCAATTACTGGAGTACCGGCAACATTTACTAAAACTATTACATCTATTGCTGAGGTAGGCTCAACACAGATTTTAGGAAAGACTGCTAGTACCACAGCAACTCGAACACTCTATACAGAGTCTACTGCATATAGTCTTTCAGGAATCATTGCCACCTTAAGTAGACAGATAAATTATCTTAATGCAGTCTCTGGAATAGTAGTAGTTACTGGCCAAGTAGCAACGTCTAGAACAACTTACGCTATAGAAGCCTTATACGGTGCATATGATATTACTGGTTATGCAACTGAATTCGACTTAACTGCTGCTGAACAGATTCTTCAGGCTAATTCAGATACCATAGTAGTAAATGGGCTGGAAGTATCATTTAGTAGAACTTGGGAGGTATCTTCCGGTACATTAAGTATTTCTGGCCAGAGTACATCTCTGACTGTAGATAAGATACTTACTACCACAGTCGGAGAAATTATTACCAGTGGCGTAAGTGTAACTGAGACTTTATCTAGAGTTTTTTCTGTAGATTCTGGAGCTGTTCAGGTTTCAGGTTTCATTTCTTCTATAACTGCTACAAGAACAGTTCTACCAGATGTAGGAGTATTATCTATATCAGGAAGTATTTCTAGTGTAATTGCAAATAGAAATCTTACATTAGGGATTGGAACCACTACTTTAGTAGGATCTAGTGCTATAACTAGTACTGGACGCGTACTTGATGCATCATATGGGACAGTTATACTTAGTGGTTATGCTGTTACAATTATAACATCTCATGTTATAGAAGCTCTATCAGAAAGTTATGTAGTTGAAGGCTATGCAGTTGATTTTGATTTAATTACTGGTGAGAAAATTATCTATGCTAATCCTGGTATCGTATATATATCAGGAGAATCAGCTGTAATTAATAGATCGGTTCTTGCCAGTCCTGAAAGTTTTAGTATATCAGGGCAGAGTGCAACTTTAGCCTCAGGTACTGCGCTAATTGCTGAAGCTGGAGAAGTAGTAACTAGTGGTGAAAATACAACTTTAACAATAGCTAGATCTTTACATAGTAGTAATGAATCTATAGCGATAACTGGAACATCCGCTTCTGTAATTGTAGCTAGGGCTGTTGAAGCTGCTTATGCAGCATTAGGAATTACTGGAGTTGATGGTTCATTAGTTGTTGGAACATTTACTGATTTTAGTGCAGACTTAGGAAATTATAACTCCACTGGAGTTGAAGCTTTTGCAATCCTTATTAGAGCATTAATGGCAGGAGATGGGCCCTATACTATCAGTGGCTATACTGCATATAATGGTTCTGCAAATCCAATTCCAGGTGTAAATCAGAGATATTTAGTGAACTCATCTTCTTTACGTCTCATCGATGCGGTTGATTCTCAGAGGAATATTATAAATGTAACACCTATTAGGATTTTGGAGCTCTTATGATAGCTATATCTGTATATCTTGATAGAAATGATCCTAAAGATATTACTATAAAAGGGCCTGACGGTCCTATAGACTTAACTAATATAACTCAGGTAGATTTAGTTCGTGAAGGCTGTGGGCTTACAATATCCTCAGCAGTTCCTGCCCAATCAGCAATGTTTGACTGGAGTATTGGAAGTGGAGTTCTTCGGCTTAATCTAGGAACTCTTGATATAACTCCTGGAACCTATATTTTCTACGTTATTCTCTATGATGCTGGATGGCCTTTAGGAATACCCTGGAATAAGATTACCATCTCTTTCCTGGAAATTTGTCCTACACCTTAATTCCTATGTTACAATATGTAACATAGCAACCTTTATATTCTTGAGGTTATTATGCTAAAACGTATCTCACTTACTGCAATTTTATTACTGGTGGCCTCAGGAGCCTATGCTGCTCAACAGTCTAGTTATGCTACGAAGGCTACACCTGTCGCTAATGATAAGGTATTGATTACAGATTCCGAAGCTTCTTGGGCAACTAAGAACGTTCCGTTTTCTGCGTTTGGTAATGTAGTAGGCCCTGTCAGCGCAACCGACAACGCAATCCCGGTCTATGATGGCACAACCGGCAAACTGCTTAAGGCTTCCGGGTGGACGATTGACCCGGTTACGGGGGTTCTGGCGTCAAACGCACCAGATGGCAGCCGCAGGTCGATCATCCCGAACAACACCAGCATTGCCCCGCTCGCAGACGGTAGCGAGGAATTTTACAACGAGGGGGGACAGATCAAGGTTGTTGAGAGTGATACGGAATATGACCTGATGCACTCCGGCGATGTGAAGGCGAAATACGTCAGCGGCACCGAGGCCGATTTCTACGGCACCTTGCTCGACCCGCAAGCAATCTACGTGGTAGACGGTACAAATCACGCTGTAACATTGATCAACGATGTTCCGGCAGCATTTACCATTACCGAGATATCAGTCTCCTGCGATGCTGATCCGACAACGGAAACGACTTTGACTTTTCAGCACAAGGCGGCGGGGGTAGGCTATGGTACTCCAACCACGATAGAAGCAGTGCTGACCGTCAACGGCACGGCAACCATTACCTCTGGCATTGACGATGCAACCATCCCGGCAGGGACAAAGGTTTTCATGACACTTTCCGATCCGGACGACGCTTTGAATGAATGCTCATGGCAGATTGAGGGGGATTGGGACTGATTATGAAAAAACTCATACTGGTTTTGGTATTGACGCTGCTTCCTGGTCTGTCGTTTGCCGGGTCGCATAGTGTCGGTGTGACGATGGCGAAGGTGCAGGGCGGCGTGACTCCATTCGCGTCTGACAGTTTCGACCGAGGCGACAACACTAATGTTTTGACCGGCAGTAGTTGGGATTTCGAGGGAGATGGTTCTGGAAGGCTTTCTATATCATCATATACATTGCTATACACAGGCAGTTCTGCGACTGCGGCAGCAATAAGGGAGACAACACATACAAACAAATCTGAAACTACTGCTAAATTTACCATAAAATTTGGTAGTGTATTAGACGTTCACACAACCACACAAACTTTTATCCCGATCAAAATACTTAATGATAGCGATGCGCTCGTCTCTTTTATTGAACTATCATCCGATGCTGGTGGTGATGTTTACCGTTACAGGACTGCCGCAGTAAATAACGTAGGTAGTTTTACATACAGCGGTTATATCACACTGACAGGTATAGCAGCAGACACTGAATACAATGTGTATCTTTACCTTAAAGCGGATTCCTCTGCCGGTGGGGCTGCATGTAAAATTGGCGCGTGGGGTGAAGCAGCAACTGCATTCAACCTTGCAAACGACGCGAAGGGTAACGGGCGAATAGATTTTGGAGCGACCGAAACATACTGGGGATTCCCGACACCATCGAACATCACGCTTGACAATTTCGCAGCTTACGACGGTGACGAGCGATGATCAGATTATTGCTGGTTATATCACTGATTTTGTTGACAGGAAATCAGGCCGATTCTGCCCCGAGCGTATCCGGGGTATCGGTAGGGCCAACGAGTATATCCATCACCGGGGCTGATTTTGGGACTAGAGCAAACACCCCGGCTTACTATAATGATTTTGACAGCGAGACAATAGGGCAGATTCCATCTGACCAAACAACCAACATTGCCAGTTTCGGCACGGTCGAATCAAATGTCTATCGAGGGGCAAAATCACTGGAATTCAATTGGAACACATCAGACTCTGAATCATTCCAGCGTAATGTTGTAGACATCGGAGCCGGGGGTAGTGATAAGATTTTTGTGTCTATGTGGGTCTACATGGACAAAACTGGAACCACTGCTACAGATTTCCAGCTCAAGGGGGTCTATGCCACATCGTGCTCTGATTACTACTCATGTTACACTGCCGAGTCATCATGGGTGTTATTCAATCACTTTTGGGAGGACATGCCCCGGTGGTACAACAGCACTGCGGCCTTGGTATATGGATGGGACGGATCAACCATGGATTCCTTATCAAGCGCAGCAAATCCAAGTGACGCTTGGTTGTGGGGAGAGTGGCAACGGGTAGATTATTACATGCAGCGATCGTCTACTGGGTTGGCGGCTGACGGGATAATGTACTGGAATCGCGTGGGGAGATCGACTCCAATGGTAAATCAAACCACAGTTCCGACACATTACGATGGGAACAGCGAGTGGAGGTATGTGAGTATTGTTCAAGGGGTTGCATCAATTGCCGGGGGAACGCTCGATTATGATGTTTATGTGGATGACGTGTACATGGACACCTCGAGGGCTAGAGTGGAAATATGTGATGTTGCAACATGGGCAAATAGGACTCATTGTGAGATACAGCCGTCAGTTGAATGGAGCGATACGGGGATTACCGCGACCCTTAATTCTGGGAGTTTCGCTATAGGCGCAACGGCTTACGCGATTGTTGTTGATTCTTTTGGAGCGGCGTCAAACGGAGAGGCTGTCACCATCCCAGGTGGACCTCAATCTCGTGGCACGGTGCCGCTCGGAGATATGCGATGACCGACAACGAGCGGGCGTTTCTGGATATGATAGTGTAGATTGATATAATGATGGGAGCATAGTAATAAAGTATTCCTATATTACATATTGTAACATAGCACAAAGGAATTAGATGAACCTAGACGCGATGAATCAGGAAGAATTGGATGCCATACTTGCTTCCTGTATCCTAGATATTAAGAATACTTGTGGGATCATCTTCCCAGATATATTCTATGCATCCTTCTCTACCCTCCATCAGCAGATCTTTGATCTCATTAACTCTGGGGCAAGGAAGATAGCTATTGCAGCCCCTCGTGGTATTGGTAAGACCTCTATTGCTAGGGCTATTGTAATGCGGAGTATCTTATTCCGTCTGCAAAGGTTCATAGTATACCTTAGCAATAGTGCTACTTCAGCCGAAATGCAGACTGAGAACTTGAAGAGGGATCTGATTGCCAATCAACAGGTGAGGAAGCTCTTTGGGAATATTAAGAATGCAATAAGTGGAGGGGATTCCATTGATGAGTCCTTTTCCAAGAGTTGTTGGACTGCCTTCGGAGAGACCTTCATCCTCCCCCGTGGCGCTGGCCAGCAGGTTCGTGGATTGAACTGGAACAATCATCGTCCGGAGTTAGTCATTATTGATGACCTCGAAGATAAGAACGAAATCAAGAGTGAAGAGAATAGGAAGAAGTTAAAGGAATGGTTCTGGTCTGATCTGATGAAAACTGAGGATCGATACTCCGCGGGGTGCATCTTCATTTACATTGACACTATTAAGCATGAGGATTCTCTCCTAGTGGATTTGATTGAGTCACCTGAGTGGGCCAGTGTCCAACTTTCCATCTGTGACGATAACTATAAGTCCTACGACACTAACTACATGACTGATGATGAGATCATGTTGGAGGTTGAGGAGCATCGCCGATTAGGGACCCTTGACGCATTCTACATGGAGAGGATGAACGTTCCTATTGCCAAAGAGGATGCAGTCTTCAAGCAGGAATACTTCAAGTACTTTGAAGATAATGGGGATCATTTGCAGCCGATTGATAGGTTTGGCAGGCCCGTGGGAGATTCCATTCGTACGTACAACATGCTTCACATAACTATAGTAGATCCTGCCAAAACTGTTAAGTTACAGAGTGCGGACTCAGCCATAGTCACCTTGGCTGTGGACAGAACTAGTAAGAAAATCTTCGTGAGGGATGCAGTCAGTGGGAAGTTCTACCCTGATGAATTGTATGAGCAGATGTTTCTTCAAGTTAGACAGTACTCATCGTTCATCCTTGGATATGAGGTGACTGGTATTAATCAGTTCATTATTCAGCCAGTGGAGAATGAGTGTAGAGTTCGAGGGATTCATCCCCTCCTGATGGAACTCCCTGCAAAAGGAAAGAAGGAAGATAGGGTTGCCAGTTTGGCCCCTAACTATAGACTCGGTTATATGTATCATAACAAGAGTAATTGTGCCAAACTTGAGGGTCAACTCTTGGGCTTTCCCCGGAGTAAACTCTGGGACGTGATGGATGCTACTGCTTACATCACCTTCATTATGGAGAAGCATGCAGTCTACTTCGATCCCATCGATGGAGACGGAGAGGGTGAGATGCCTGAGGATGAGTTTGACACGTTGAGTGATGACCCGATGATGGGGCCTGCAGAGATGGGATTCCTCCTGTAGAGGGATTGCTACGTTACAAAATGGAACATAGGAAATAATATGCCAGCAATAATTCACGGAGATTCCAGGGCCTCAGACAGTTCTATCTACGGGCAGTCCTTTCAGTATGAATATCCAGATGGGTTGGACCTTAAGCCAGGGTCTAAACTTCATACTAAGATCCGGGATGCAGTCTTGGAGAGAGCCAGGTCCAGTGCCAATGTAATGTCTGTAAGGCATAATACTTGGAACAATATTGACTTCACACTTACTGCCTACATAGCACCAGACGATAAGGAGCGAAAGGTCAAGGATGAAGATTCTAGGAAGCCAGTTAGTATTGTATTTCCTTATTCTTACACAGTCCTGGAGACCCTTCTCTCTTACTATGTGGCTGCGTTCCTTCAGGATCCGATTTTCAGGTACGAAGGAAATGGGCCGAGTGATGTGATTGGTGCTATCCTCCTTGAAAAGTTGATTGCTGTTCAGTGTACTAAGAATAAGGTAGGGTTGAATCTTCACACCCAGGCACGAGATGCATTCTCATATGGATTTGGAGTCACCACTCCTACATGGGTTAAAGAGACTGGGACCACTACTCGGACTGTGGAGAAGCCTGGTTTCATGGGATTTGGTACTAAGGCAGAGACAATCACAGAGGATGTAACCTTCTTTGAGGGGAATGCTTTGGAGAATATTGACCCTTACCTCTATCTTCCAGATCCCAATGTCCCGATTCACGAGCCTCAGAGAGGAGAGTTCAACGGGTGGGTTGCCCCCTCTAATTACATGGACCTGTTGACTGCTGAGAAGAATGATCCCACGATGTTCAATGTGAAGTATCTTAAGAAGCTCACGGGGAAGAGGTCCTGCATATTTGTAGGGGATAACTCTGGACGTGGGGCAAAGTCTGGTTTGGCCTCCAGAACAAATGCAGCAGATGGGGTGACCAATAACTTGGATCGAATTAAGATGTTCATCAAGATCATTCCTAAAGACTGGGGACTTGGTGATGGAGAATACCCCGAGATATGGTACTTTGAACTGGGGTCTGATGAGATAGTCATCTGTGCTAAGCCGGCCAACAACAGCCACAATAAGTTTCCTGTTAGTGTGATAGCTCCTGACTATGATGGCTACTCGATGTCCCCAGTCTCTAGGATAGAAATTCTTCATGGTATGCAAGGAGTCCTAGACTTCATGTTTAATAGTCATGTGGCCAATGTAAGGAAGGCCATACATGATATGATTATCTATGACCCTTACCAAGTCAACTCAAATGATTTGAAGAACCCTTCTGAGGGTAAACTCATCAGACTTCGTCGCCCTGCGTGGGGTAGAGGAGTAAAAGATGTCGCAGCCCAGCTTAATGTCTCTGATGTCACTCGAGGAAATGTTGCGGATTCTACCTGGATCGTTCAGTGGATGGATCGAATATCTGGAGCCGATGCCAGCATGCAGGGCTCCCTTCGTCAAGGCGGTCCTGAGCGCCTCACTTCCACAGAGTTCCAAGGAACTATGGGTGGGGGGATCAATAGGTTGGAGCGAATAGCTAAGGTGGTTGGGATGCAGGGGATGCAAGATATCGGATCCTTCTTCGGACATCACAATAAGCAGATGATGACTATCCCGGCTTATGTTAAGTTGGCTGGAGATTGGCAAGAAGTATTGATTAAGGAATATGGGCAGGATATTAATCGTGGCCGCATCCAGGTATCTCCTGACACCCTCAACATCAATTATGATGTGGTGGTTAGGGATGGGTCTGTACCTGGGGGAAATTACTCCTCTAGTTGGTTACAGTTATTCCAGACCTTGGCATCCTCTCCGGAGCTTGCCCAGAACTTTGACATAGTCCGTATCTTCACACATATAGCTCGAAATCTTGGGGCCAAGAATGTGAATGACTTTGTGAGGAGGGGTGGAGATATTCAGCCCAAGGTGATGCCCAATGAAGCTGTGGCCAATCAGGTGCAGCAGGGGAATCTTGTTCCCGTGGGAGGTGCAATGTGAGCAACTCATTGTTGGAAGAGATCCTTGCTCCTAAAAGGGATTATACTCCAAAGACTCTCCCTAATCAGATCTCAGATTTTATGGAAGGTCAGTTGTATAGGGATTTCCTAGAGGAAATTAAAGTTAGAATTGAGGACATGAGAGACTTCTATGAAGTCTGTCCTAAGGATAAGTACCTGGAGACTAAAGGCGCTCTAAGCGCATTGAGGTTGATCGGAGGGATTTTCACCGATCTATTAAACAATTCAGAAGAGGCTCTTAAGGAGCCGGAGGACAAGTAAATGGCTGAGGAGATTGAAGATGTCCAGGCTGAGGATGCGATGGCCCCTGTCAGTTTGGAAGATGAGATCGGAAACTTTTTGGATGATACTCCTGTTGTTGAAGTAACTGAAGAGGTAGAAGGGAATGGAGAGCCCATACCTGAAACAAAGCCCGTTGAGGGAGATGCACTTGAAGGTGCTGAGTCCGAAGGGGAGAAAGTTGAAGGAATGGAAGAGGAGGTTATTCCTCCTGTTGTGGATGAGGTTACTGCTCTTAGGGAGCAAGTTTCTTCCTTGACCCAGTTAGTGGATTCTCTATCGGCCCCGAAGGTTGCCACTGAGGTGGCTGCGGAGCCTGAGATAGACCTCAAGGAGTTAATGGACGGAGCTGATTTCGATGAGATCATGGAGCACAAGGACAAGTTCATGTCCTTCTTGGGTAGTGTAATCAAAGCGGCTAGTAAGGCCACCGTTACGCATGTCCAAGGGATTGTTCCTCAGGTGGTGACCCAGCAGACTAGTATGACCAAGGTAAGGGAGGAGTTCTATAACACCTATCCTGAACTTGGTGCAGTAAAACAGTACGTGGCAAACGTAGCGAATACCGTAGCTGCTGAGCATCCTGACTGGCAGGTTGGTCAGGTGCTTGCTGAGGCAGCAAAGGTCTCTAAGGCAGCATTGAATATTCAGGCGATTCCTCCCGTCAAACCAAAGGTAACTCCTCCAGTGTTACCGGGTGGTACGCAGACGTCGAGGAGGACGCCTCCAAGTAAGAGCTCACTTCAGAGTGAGATTGACGAATTTATTGAGGACTAATTAAAGGAGATTATTATGGCAGGTGAAGGTAAGTTCATAGATGGACTGTCAGTAGGAAATGTTACTGTAACTGGTAACGTAAGTTCAGGTGGGACAGTTGGTGGGAAAGTACCTGTGGTCACCTTGGCTGCAACACGTCAAGTACTAGCTTCAGAGAGTGGGACTACATTCTTTCTGGCTCATGCGACGGAGTTTGTCACCACTCTGCCCCCTGTGGCAGCAGGTCTCAATTATAGGTTCGTATGTAAACTTGCTCCGGCAGGTGCTAACTATACGATTGTTACTCCTGGTCTTGCGAATCTCCTCATAGGGCATGTAGTATGTATTGCCGATGGGAATGGGACCACCTCTGCTACGGCTGGAGATACAATTTCCTTCGTGGGAAGTTCCGCAGTAGTTGGAGATTATGTGGATCTCGTATGTGATGGTACTAGTTGGTATGTCTCCGGTATTGCTGCTGTAGCCGCGGGCATCACTCTTACAGCTGCTGACTGATCTGGGGCTACCTAAAGGAGAGTATATATGAGTTTTGCAGGAAAGTTAGGAATGGTAGCTAGTAGGATGTTGTCTACTACGATACCTCTGGCGCAGGGGAGTATTCTGTTGGGGAATTCTGCTGGGGTGGCTGCAGCATTGGTAGCCAAGGATACCACTAAAGTTCTGGTTGGTAACGGTACTACCCTTACCAGTGTTGCCTTGAGTAGTGATGTCACCATGGCTAATACTGGTGCAGTTACGATTGCTTCAGGTGCTGTGACTCGAGCTAAGGCCAGTGGACCTTTGGCATCTAAATTCATCCAGACAACGTTTGCCACAATTGCTACGTCTGCTGGTAATAATTATGCATTTGTGACGGTACCAGAGGCAGGAGCTCTGGCTCAAGTATTGTTTAGTTGCGTAGATGCATTGACAACTAATGATACTAACTACGTTACATTCTCCATTACTAACCTGACCCAGGCAGGTGCTGGATCTACAGTAATGTTGCTGGCAGATGCTACTAACACTACTAAGGCAACTGGTGGTACGGCCCTGGTCGCGAATGGAAAGAGATATCTTTTCCTGACAGCGACTGCTGCAGATCTTAATGTGGCTGCTGGGGATAGGTTGAGGATTAATGTGGCAGCCTCGGGAACTTTGGCTAACACCTTAACCTATGGGACAATTCTTCTTAAGTTCACTGGTACTACCTAATCTTAGGTGACCATTAGGATTTTAACAACTTCTTTCTTTAATAACTAATGAGGTAAATATTATGGCATTTTTAGGTATGCGTGGTACTGGTGACTGGGTAGCTGATCAGCGTCCGAAGAATTGGAGAGAAACCATCCTTTATCGTTACCCTAATGGTATGGCCCCTCTTACTGCCATTTTGAGTAAGATGGCCAGTGAGAAGACTGATGATCCGGAGTTCAACTGGTGGACCAAATCTCTTCCCAATCAGAGGGCGACTGTGACTGGAGTCTACACGGACACAGGGTTGAGTGTAGTGTATGTGAGTGGTGGGGCCGCAGGCTCCATGGTCTATGTGAAGATGAGTGCAGCAGACATTGCTCACTTCCGCGCCGGGCATCAAGTCCTCCTTCGTGACGCCAGTGACCTGACAGTTGATGTCAATGCTAAGGTTACGGCTATTACAGTTAATGGTGCATCTTCCTACATCTCCTGCCTCCTTCTGGAAGCGGATAACAACTCCAGTTTGGGTGACCTGAGTGATTGTGATGTGGCACTGATCGTGGGGAATATTAATTCTGAGGGTGCCGCTATGCCGGACGCTATTGCCTACGATCCGACCAAGTGGTATAATTATACTCAGATCTTCCGCACTCCTCTGGAGATGACTCGGACTGCGATGAAGACTCGTCTGAGGACTGGTGACCAGTATAAGGAAGCCAAGCGTGAGGCCCTCGAGATGCATTCCATTGAGATGGAGAAAGCCTTCCTCTTCGGTGTACCCTCTGAGCGTACAGGTGACAACGGCAAGCCTGAGCGTACCACTCTCGGTTTGATTCCTGCCATCAAAGGTGGGTATAATGGAGTAGTGACTGCAGGCCTCGTCAAGAACTATGCACTGGATACAGACTTCACCGCGGACACCTGGTTGACCTCAGGGGAAGAGTGGCTGGATATCCAGTTGGAGCAGATCTTCAGGTATGGTGGACGGGAGAAGTTGGCCCTGGCGGGAAGTGGCGCCATCCTTGGAATTAATAAGTTGATCAAGGCTGGAGGGAATTTTGACTATTCCTCAGCAACGGTTGACTATGGTATCAAAGTTACTCGGTGGGTCACGGCATTTGGGGAGATCAACCTGATGACTCATCCTCTCTTCTCGTTCGAGCCCACTACCAGAAATTCTCTGGTAATCTTCGAGCCCAAGGACCTGAAGTTCCGCTTCATCGACGACACGATGTATAAGAATGATACTACGATGGAGAAAGGCGGGTGGACCAATCGTGACGGAATCAAGGAAGAGTACCTGACTGAGGGTGGCCTTGAGTATCATCATCCGGATGGTTGGGGCTACTTGAATGGGATCGGTCTGGATAATACCCTCTCCTAATCTGAGGTAGGGGAATATGTGGAGGGGTCTGAGTGGCCCCTCCATTGCTATATTACATTTTGTAACATAGGAATCAAAATGAATCTTAAAGAAATTCGCAAGATGTTTGTCGAAGCCACAGGGCGTTATGATTTAGTGGTGGACTCTATTGACTTCGGGAATAATGGAGCGGACTTCTATATTCAAGAAGGCCAGCGCTCCCTGGAGCGTAGGATTAATGTAGGGGGGAGTAGGGGGAAGATCTTCAAGGATTTGATCCAAGGAGATTATCTAGTTACTTTTAAGAATTGCAGAGCGGTGACCGAGGTGTGGGTCATGAACAGTGATAATAGAATCCCTCTTCCCATCCTAGACACGGAGTACCTCAAAGGGCTCCACAGTAAGTTTGTAGCCAATATGTACACGACTCCGTTGAGCAGTGCTACTCAGGGGAGACCCTCTTGTTGCTATGCCACTAACCTCCGGCGATCTCCAGATGATGAAGTCCCCTCGGCCGACTCCGCTACGCTTCAGACCTATCTGGATACCGTCTCTCCTTATGACCCTACGTATAATGGACTCATACTCCTTCCTCCATGCGATGGGGCCTATTCTCTGGAGATCTCCGGACTCTTTTATAACTCGAAGCTAGAAGATGATGGGGATGAAGGTTGGTGGTCCATAGAGCATCCCCAGCTTCTAGTAATGAGCGCGATGAGGAGCCTAGAGATACTTTACAAGGGATCGAAGAGTGCTCAGAGTTGGAGCGCCCTTGTTGAGGAAGAGTTGGTTAACATCGAGAAGGATTTCATTGAGCAGGAAATTTCACAGATATGGGAGATGAACGGATGACCCCTTCAGAACGAAGTGAAGTGATAGAGGCTGCAGTGGAGAGGATGCTAAGGATTCTGCCAGAGGTAGTGGGGAATCTGATGGCCTCTCACTCGATATATGCTAAGATTAATGAGAAGTTCTATGGGGACAACAAGGACTTCAGAGGTCATGAGGCTATTGTCCGGGAGGTGGTGGCTAAGTTGGAGAGTGATAGTCCGACTAGTAAGTATGATGATATACTCACGGCGGCTATTCCTAAGATTAGATCTCAGATAGCCCTAAAGAGTGGAGTCTCCATGGATAAGGTGGAAATAGGTGCTCTTAATCTTAGTGTGAATGGTCTGTTATGAAAACTTTACCTAATGGCTACTTCTCACATGAGTGGCGAGCGGAGGATCTTAAGCATGGATTGCGAAGTAATCAGAAGAATCCTCGCAACAATCCTTACCTGACTAAGTGTGATGGGGCAGTGGGGCAGGATGGAGTGCTTAGGACTCTGGACTCTATGGAGATTTCGGCATTGCTGAGTGATCCTATGGTGGTGATGGATAACTTTCCATTCCCTCAACTATTCTTGACGGAGCGTCATGTCCTAGTGTGTAATGAGACATCTATTCTTGAGTTGAGAAGTGGCTCCCTAATGAGTGTGATAGCTGGATTGGGAGGTGGAGGGAAATGGAATATCGCATCAAGTCACGATTGGATTTACTTGAGTAATGGTACAGTGAGTGTGGTTCGAGATCCCTCAACTCATGTGTATGCAGTCTCAGGTGTGGCTCCCAAGGTTGGGGCCATCTGTAACTTTAATGGTCAGATTATTACAGGATACTTACGCTAATGGCAGATTGGTTGACATATAAGGGGCAGAGTCCTTGGATCTGTATTCCTGTGATTAAGAACACCTACGACGAGGGAGATAAGACTACTAGTGTTCTTAATCCAGTGTGGGTTGTAGACCAAGATGGAATCACGGATAGGGAAAAGCATGACCCTTGTGGGTATTGGCCGAGACTTCCATATACTGCCCCTCCAGAGGAGGTAATTCCTATGTTCGAAGTTTATCATGAGATGTTACCAGCGGAAACCTCCCATGTAGGACTCTCTGCAGCATGTGATTATCTCTATGGAATGGAAACCTTTATTAGTTTTGATCCACTGGACTATGATGGAGTTGTGAAGTTTGAGTTTGAAGTTATAGCTATGAATACTACTGCATCACCTTTTAAGGTGGTGTTAGTAGATGATACTTATACTATATGCCATGAGATTACAATCCCTGCTAATACAGAAGGTACTACTGGGTATGAACTCTTTAGGATAAGGGAGGAGTTTACTCCAATAGTAGGAGCTACTAATTATGGCCTGAAATTTGATATGAGTGATGGGGCTGCAGAAATTCTTTCATACCCTCTTGAAGTGGTAATATCTAATGCTAGAATTATAGTAACACAGAATGAAGCTACCAAGACTAGAATTCAAATCCCAATGTTTGGGTCTGATTACTCATACATTGCACAGGGGGATACTGTAGATCATATAAGTCTTCCTGTGGGATTTGGAATATTTAATCAAACTGGATATACTAATGTAAATGATTATACTAACAAGTGGCCAGGTACTAGTGGAAGCTGGGTAAGTTCAGATGAAGTAACTAATGTATGGAGATACTCTTCTGATGAAATAAGTACTGTATCTAAAGTAGTTATGTCAGTACTGGCTAGAAGTCCTAGCAGTCCTTTATATACTGTTAAGACTATAGTACTTATAAATTACCTCCCATGGATTATTCACTCATACTGGGGAATGTACACTGCTCCTACTACTACGGCAGATACTGCATGTAGTGGAGCTACAGGAATTAGTGGAACTGGTTGGGATATAGTATGGCAAGATGGGTGTACTGGGGGTATCTTCACACCTGTTACGGATTCCTTCTTTGAGCCAGAACCCCATCCCTGGGAGACTACAGTATATCCTGATCTTAGTGGAATTAGTGGTAGTGTAGATGTATTTATGGGATGGCAGTATGATGGTAATCCTTGGCAGCATGGAACTAAATGGTTTACTGTAACGGTGAATCCTGGAAGAATGATCACAGATGCAGTAATGACAGTGGTACCCGGATCTACAGATTTAAGAAAGAATGTTACTCTTAATTACAAAATATCTCCTAATGAACTTAATCCTCTTTACGTGGCATTGTTCGATATTGATACCAATAGTATGGTAGCAGGATCTGAACAGGAGTGGATATTGGATGAGGGTTGGGTGAGGAAGGATGTAGAAATTCCTGTAGGGAATCTAGTCAGTGGTCATGAATATGAATTTAGAGTTAAGTGTGAGGAGCATTATTTAGTAACTAATTTAGTAAGACCTGAGATAGCAGATGTACAGCTATTGATTAATATAGATACTATTCAGCATCTTACTACTTGGCATAGAGTGTTTCATAGAGCAGATACTGAACATGATAACTGGTATACACCGGTAGCATGGGGTGGAGATTATTGGAGTTATGGGACGGGGGCTAATTCTATTATGCACAGATCTCAACTCTACTTACCTACAGGTGCCGCAGTTGCTTTTGAGCAGACAGCATTTACAGTATATGATAATAGTGTAGATGCAGAGAACTACCAGTATGTAGCACTTCTTGATTTAAGTGTGGATGATGCAACTGGAAGTGGAGAGAATGGAATTGAGGTAGTAGGAGGTAAGTTGACTTGGACTAATGCTGATTACAATACTCGTACTAGGAAGAGAACTGGGAATCTTCCAGTAACCCATGAGCAGATATTGGGTGGGAAGTATGGAGAAAGTGAAGATGGATATATAGTTCCGATTGAAGGATTCCTTGTAATCAAAATTAAATAGGGAGAGTGGGATGGCATCAAGAGTGAGTAATAATTTCAGGCTGTTGCTGGCAACTAAGATAGTGGACTTCAGTGCAGATACCTTCAAGATCATCTTGATGCAAGAAGGATTTGTGTTCAACCCGGATGCTCATGATCTGTATGCCAATGTAAGTGCTAGTGAGGTGGCTAATGGATTCGGGTATACTACAGGTGGGAATACTCTGGCAGGGGTTGCAGTAACCCAGAATGACACTGATGATAGAGTGTATGTTACGTGGAATAATACCAGTTGGACTGCGGCTGCTGGAGATATTGGCCCGGCATGTGGGGCTATCATCTATGATGACACAGTGGCGGATGATCCCATCGTGGGATTTATAGACTTCCTGGGGAGCTACACTGAGCCTGATGGAGGCATAGCCACAATCGCCAACATTAAGGTAACTATCTAAGGGTGGATTGCTTTGTTACATAATGTAACATAGGAAGCGAGGTTTAGTATGGCAAGAAATCCTGATTATGATATGACCTTTGACTGTAACGCCTATGATGCCTTTGGTGTTTATGGTGGAGGGTGGTTGCGAACCAATGTTTCTATTGAGGGAACCTTCTTAGGAATTGGTGTTATAGCTGAGGCTATGGATCTTGGGGATGTTCTCATTGAGGGGAGAGTAATCTTCTCCCAAGTATGGGAAGGATCTTCCCTGGACTTAGGTAATATTTACATTGATGCAGAGATAGTCATTTCCCCTCCCGTGACTAATTGGGTCAGGTGGGGAGAGATAGGAGAGTTTGACTTTGCTATTGATAGGAAGAATGTAGCAGGGGAGATGCCACTGGATTGGCCAGGCTCCATTTATCACATCATGAAGTTGAACTCTAGTGTGATGGTCTACGGGAGTGGTGGAGTTACTCAGTTGGTGCCGCATAATAACTTCTATGGGATGAAGACTCTAAGTTGGGTGGGAGTGAAAGGTCAGTGGGCTGTTGGTGGAGATGAGAATATGCAGCTGTTTGTGGATAAGAAGGGGTGCCTCATCATGTTGACGGATAAGTATACTCCCCTAGGGTATGAGGAGTTCTTTCTCCCAATGACCTCACCTGTACTTAGTTATGACCCTAGTGAGAAGATGGCCTACATCTGTGATGGCACAGTTGGGTATGTCTACAGTGTGGAGGAACAATCTCTTGGAAGGGGCCCAGCTAATGTGACTGGCATAGGGTTTGCTAATGGGTATAGTTATCTGATTGCGAGTGGAGATATGGAAATCCCACTGTTTGAGATTACTTCTGACACTTGGGACTTCGAGACCCGGGGGAATAAGACTATTCATGAGATCGAAGTGGGTGGAGATACTGAAGGGAGGCTCGAAGCGTTGGTAGAATTCAGTAAGGGACTTAAGCAGGAATTCATTGGGACTGGATGGAGAAGTCTTGGACCTCATGGTCTACTGAGTGTACCTTGCTTTGGTAAGGACTTTAGGTTTAGCCTCCGTTGTCCAGACCCCATGAGTGTTAAGATTGACTACATCCGGGTGAAGGGTGTGATCCATAACTTTAGCCCCATTGACGTGTGAGGATAAGATGATTGTTAGACTAATCTCTGTACAAGTTCCTAAGTTCTGGGATGTTATTAAGTATGCTCTCCAGCAGACGGAGGCCATCACAGAAGTTCCTACTAAGTTCAATGAGTTGTTTGCGGCCCTACTCAATGATAAAGCCCAATGTTTCCTAAAGTATTCGGATGGTCCAGATGGATCTATTCAGGGAGTCATGATTACTGAACTCCATGAGGACAGGTTTACCAAGGAGCGGAGTGTCAAGATCAGATGCCTCTACGCATACAAGGTACTTCCGCGGGGAGAGTGGGAAGAAGACTTCAAACTAATACGGGGATTAGCCATCAGTGAGAAATGCACCAGGGTGTTCTTCGACTCTAAGAATCCCCGAGTGTTGCAGGTAGCCAGAGAGGTTGGATTTAAGGAAGCTTGTACCACTATGGAGATTCTAATAGGAGGTTGAGATGGGAAGTGGGAGCAGTAGTGCTGGTGGTGAGAGTACCATTAGGTATGCTGAATACATTGAGGTTAAGCACTCAGAGTTCTTGGATAAGACAGTTGAGTTGAGGGATGCTGCCCTAGACAACAATCCTTACTCGGGATTCTCCTCTATCCCAGTAGACGTGGCGTTCTTTGGAGCTGGGTACACCATAGCATCCTTTCCCTCCCTGTATGATATGTACGGGAAGTTCATGGCCGGGTTGAATATTGAGGCTGTGTGGACTGAGCTCTTTGAAGATACAGTAAATGGTCCTCAAGTGGGGAATCTTGTGGCTACTGAGAGTGCCATCCTCCAGGATGAGTTAGATTCTCAGGTGTTGCCCAAGTTCATGGCAGGGATGAGAGATATTAATGCAGTGATGAGTTCTTCCTTTGTGATTGGCAAAGCTCTCTTGATGGATACTAAGCAGAAACAGATTGCCAAGTATAGTGCGGAGCTTAGGTATAGGCTGATCCCGGTGGCCCAGGATAGATATAAGACTCACTTGGCTTGGAACACCTCGGTGATAGATACCTACATGAATGTAATGAAGCATTTCTTCACCATCAAGCAAGCTATTGGTAGTACTAATGTGGAGATAGATGCCAAGGCTGCACTGTGGGATCTGGATGTCCTTGATTATGAGAGGGCTAATCTTGGTGCATTGCAGGGGGCTATTAAGACCTCGACTAAGACTTCGGAGGATACTGGGAGTGGGATTCTTGGTGGAGCTCTGAGTGGAATGGCTGCTGGTGGAATGATGTCTGGAGGTAATCCCCTAGGCATGTTAGCTGGTGGATTGTTAGGTGGGTTGTCAGGATTACTTTAACTTATAGAGGTGAGTGATGGACTTTAGTTTTATGGGTGGTACTAATGCACAAGGTAACTGGCAGGCCAATCCTAATTTCCTTCAGATGTTGGCCCAGATGGGAGCGGGGTTTGGGAGTGGTAAAGGTGCTGGGGCTGCGATAGGGGATGCCACCTCAGCTGCGCTGAGAGCACAGGCTATGCAAGGAGTGGGTGGACAGGTGTTCCCTCAACTGATGCAATCCCCAACTCCTCAGGGTACAGCAGGGCCTGATGAGAATGTTACTACGATCAAGGAGACTGCGGATGGGCAAACAATGACGAGGACTAGTAAAATCCCTTCAGCACAAAATTTGAGTACATTTGGCACAAGTGTTCCACCGGAGTCTGTGGCCTCAAACAGTGGGGGAGTGTCTGATCAGTCCCCTTTCTGGCAGGCCCTTCTCAATCTCCAGAAGTAAGTGGGGGTGGAGGAGGGCAGCCCTTAGATTTGAGGGGCCTAAGTGCTGAGGACATTCAGAACCTCATGGGTAATCTGATTAATTACAAACAGGTGTTGGGAAATCAGGCCAATTCTCAGGAGGGTCATGCTATTACTGAGGCCCAGAATCTTATAGAGAATTACTATAAGGATCTGAAGAATAGGAGAGAGACTGAAGAGTTCGAGACTAAGAAGAGTAAGTTGAATCGCAGTGCTCCCTTTGAAGTTGAAGGGAAGATGATGATAGATTGGACTGATGCTCAAGGGAATGTAGTGAAGAGGGAAGAAGTAGGAAAGGCCACGAGGGATTCCCAAGCTGCCAAACTTCTCAGGATGCCTGATGGTACTGTGCAGACTATAGATCCTCAGGTAGGCCAGACATTTCCCGCGGGGACTTCTATTCTAGGGACTGGTGAAGGAAGTGGAGGTCTTACTGAGGCTCAGAAATTCTCTCAGGCTGGGAAGCTTGCAGAGATTGATGCATCTATGGTGGCCCAAGACGTGGAGAATCCAGACATGCTGGATGGATATGCTGAGATCTATAACCAGCAGCATCCCACTCATCAGTGGATTAAAGTTCCTGGAACTGGTGGACTATTCGGAAGTGATGCTAAGTGGACTAAGCTTCCAAAGGATTCGGCGGAGATTGTCAAGATGCCCCCTGATACACTGGTGGGACGAAGTCCTTCAGGTAAGAAGATTACCTTGGAGATGATAGTAGCGAAGGCTCAGGAATTGGGTGTGAGTCCTGAACAAGCTCTTAAAGAATTAGGTCTGGCGAGGTAATTAGACATGGCACTCTCTTGGGATTCCTTCGATTCCGTCCCTCCTCCTATTGTTCCTACCACCCCTAAGGTCTTGGGGCCTGAGGATTATTATCCCCTCATTGATGAGATCTCTACCACTCACGGCGTAGATCCTCGCCTAGTTAGGTCTATGGTAAAGACTGAGAGTAACTTTAATCCTCAGGCCACCTCTAAGGCAGGGGCTAAGGGACTTCTTCAGTTGATGGACCCTACTGCCAAGGAGCTGGGTGTGGTGGATTCGTTTAATCCTCGCCAGAACTTGGATGGTGGAGTGAGGTACATCAAGAAGTTAATGGATATGTATGGAGGAGATCAGGAGAAGGCACTCGCTGCGTATAACTTCGGGATGGGGAATGTGGCTAATGGATTGGAGTATCCCCAGGAGACTAGAGACTATATCACTAAGGTGATGGCCGGAGTGGCACCAGCCACTAGTCCTGTGGAGGGGCAAGTCCCAAAGTCTCAACCCTCGATGACATGGGATAGCTTTGATGGTGAGGCTCATAGTCAGGGAGGGGCAGGAAATATCCTGGAGATGGCTAAGACTGGTGCCCAAATGATGGGGCAGTCTGCGGTGGAGAGTACTACTCCTGTGGTACCCACGGGGAAGTTACCCCTGGGGATTCCCAGTTCTCAAAATAAGTTAGTACAGGGGATGCTGGATGTAGCCTACGGAGTTCCTGAGGCAGGAGTTGCACTTGCATCTGGGGCTGCATCCTTTCCATTGGGTCAGATGGGTGGATTGGCTGCTATCCCTAGGGATGAGAAGAGTCTTGCCAAGGCATTTGATATTGCTGAGAAGGTCAACGAGACTGGAATGTATAAGCCAGTTACTAATACTGGACAGCTCTTGCTGAAGCCAATTGAGACAGCGTTTGGTACCTTCTTAGGTACAGTGGATAAGGTAGCCAGAGCCTCAGCACCTGAGGGTGCCAGTGAGGAGGATCTTGAGACTAGGTCTAAGGCATGGCAGTACATTGCTAATACGGCCCTACTCGGAGCTCCAATGGCTGTGGCTGGATCACGTAGAGCAGCTAGGGCTGTGAGGAAAGGTAAGGTGGAGGTTACTCCAGAAGTCCTTGAGTCTGCCAAAGCTAAAGTATTGGCTGATCCTAAAATTCCTGATAGTGTTAAGGCTCAGGCTGCAGTCACCCCGTTGGATAAAATTGCAGAGCAGATTAACAAGGGACAAGCTACAGCTAGGGTAGATAAGACCTCGAGGCCTACAGTTAAGTTCGAAGATAATGCTGACGTGGTAAAGGGACTCTTGGTTGAGGCCGAGATGAGGGAGGGCCGAGCTAAGACTGCCATGAGAAAGGCTGCTAAGATAGTGGCTGAACACGAGGGGGATATAAGTACGGTTGATCTGAAGAGTATTAAGGGGATTAATCCTACTGGTAGTACGGGGAAAGCTATAGGTAGAATTATTGAGGAGAGGAAGTTAGCTGAAGGAACTGGAGAAGTTCCTGAGTTCATTCCCCCTGAGCCACAAACTTCTCCTGTTATAGAACCCTCTGTAGCACCTGTCAGTACTAGGGCAGAAGTTCCAGTTAGAAAGTCTTCTACTCCTCCCACTGAAGCAGCCCCCATCCAAGAAGTATTGGATTCTCTTGAGCCCGGAATTACCTATCAAGGATCCTCAAAGGTTGGAGAATTTGAGGTTCACCAATTCTTCACGGGTGAGGGAAGGAACTTCTCCTCATTGAGTCTAGAACCTGAGGAGGTTAGGGCTAGATATGAGAAGGTTAAGGAGGGGTTTGAGCCTAAGGTGGGAGAGGCAGCTCCTGCTCCAGTGACTGATCCTGCCCCTGAGATCATCACACCAGAGTTTGATTCAGTAGGAATCGCTAAGGAGGAAGGATATGAATTTCCAGGAAAGAAGAGATATTCCTCCTTTGAGGATGCCCAAGCCGATGCCACCTCCAGGGGAGATAACTTTGAGGTTGTTAAGATCGGAGAGAAGTACAGGGTGGGAAAGTATGCTGAAGATACTCCCAGGGGTAAGTATGTTCCAGAAGTTAAAGAGACTGGGGAGGCTCGCAGAGTTTATGAATTGGCTAAGGAGGAAGAAGCTAGGAAGAAGGCTGAGAGTGGGTCCGAGATAGATGAGTTGTACTCTGATGGGGTGACTGCAGAGGATTGGAAAGTACTGGAGGAGATTACTCAGGGAGTTAATCTGGAAGAGATTAGGTTGGGTGAGGAAGTGGTGGCTGAGGTTAAGGTTGCTAAGGAATCCCTTTCACCTGAAGTCCCTAAGTCTAGAACTGTAGACTCTGCCTCCGCAGCTGAGAAGTTCTTAGAGTGGAGAGATTCCTATGTTACAAAACGGAACGTAGCAACCCCCGCCTCCGGGGGAGGCAAGACTCCAATTACTAAGGAAGCCCTCCCTCTCGTCGATGACAAGTTTGCAATCTTCGACAAGTTGGAAGATGCTGAGGCCTTCAGAGATGCGAAGGGTACAGATAGGGAGATCATTAGAGATCCTGCCACTGGCAAGTACTTCCTGGAACCTGAACTTGACCTTCTAGATAAGGCCGATATGTGGGATCTTGGAGAGAAGGAATACCTTGAGGAATCCTATGGGAGGGAAGGTGGACTTGGGGATGAGATCTTGGATTATGGTGAGAGGGGAGATGGGGCAGGTAGGGATTTGTGGAGTATAATGAATAATGAGAGGGGGTCAGTAGATGTGACTGGCCTCAGAGTGGCTGTAGATCAGATAGAGAATGTAGTGAAGATGGCTAAGAAAGTTGGGAAGACAGTGGATGATTATCTCTCTAGTATGGGTGTAGATCAGGCTTCCATAGACTTGTTCAAGGCCTCCTTGGCTAACGTGGGCCAGATGAAGCAGGAGATTAGGGATGGGGATAAGTTGGGGACTAAGATCCTGGACCCTGAAGGTCCTATTGTCCACCAGACGATTAAGAAAGATAGGAATGGGAAGGTTGTGTGGACCAAGCCAGCAGTTCCTAAGGACCTAGCTGAGGGTATAGTTGGGATGGATAGGAAGAGTAACTTTGGCAAGGATATAGATAGGACAGATCCGAAGACTGGAAGGGTCATGGTGGAGCATACCACTAATGTGGTGGATAGATTTATGACAGCCACGGAGACTAAGATTAATGCTTTCCGAGGACCTATTAAGGATCTTTATAGAACATGGAGAGATTCACTCGCAGAGTCTAAGGCGGAGAAAGCAGAGGTTAAGGTATGGCTGGATGGGCTCAAGTCTAAGATAGCTCCTGAGAGAATGAAGGACTTCGCTATCGCATGTTATGCAGATATGAAGAGTGTTAAGGAGGCGTATGAGAAGATGGGGATTACTGATATTCCTTCCCTCCTACCTCATGAAGAACTCGTGAAAGAGCAACTGTTGAATTACACTAGGAAGTTCCGTGAGAGATCCAATTACGTGAGGACTCATACAGGGCAGAAGGCTATACCTAAGTTACTGGATATGAAGGGCCGTGAGAATTACTTGCCACTCTTCCGTGATCTGAATGTCCTCCGAGAGTTGGGACTTGGAGAGGGAATGATTAACTCGACTAGTGCCAAACTAGGGCAGTTGAGTAAAACATTTAATGGAATGTTTAATCCTCATGCTAAGAAGAGGGATATTTCAGATATACCGATTGAACTAGACCCATTCAAGGCCATAGAAAAGTATTCTAATTATGGTCTAGATGAAATCCACATTAGTCCAGTGGCAGCACTAGCAAAGGAGTTAGCTTATGTTAAGTTGCCCCGCCCATCAGGTACTGGGAAGGTCACCCTTCGTGAGTGGAACCCTGCTCTGAGTGTAATGCTGAGTAAGTGGAGTGATGCTATTGTGGGTAAGGATCCGACTGCTACTGCGATGGCCAACACTAATCCTTTGATCCATAAGGGACTTGAGTCATTGAGTAAGAATCTAGTGCTTGCTACGATTGGTGGATCACTGAGGACTATATTCGTGCAGCCCTCCTCATATGTGATTGCAGTACCAACCCTTCTCGATATGAAGAGTACCTTCTATGGATTAGGTAGGATGGTTGCAGATAGGACCTTCAGTAGGAAGGCATCCTTAGCTAAGCAGAAATCCTCAGTGTTGTCCATCAGAGAATTTGATCTGGCGTATTCCGAGTGGACTGACTATGTTCAGCGTGGTCTTGCTACTGGGACAAAGGACTGGCTTGGCAATAAGAGTATGGCCCCTATGAAGTGGGTGGATGGAGTTGTGGCTGAGGCTAGTTGGAATGCCGGCTACCATTATGGGAAGAATACACTCAAGTTAAAGGGAGATGATCTGGTTCACTTCGCAGATGATGTTGTGGAGAAGACTCAGGGCATGGGGATTAAGGGGGCAGTTTCGGATATACAGACGGGGAAGGTTACTAAGTGGCTTACACTGTTGCAGACATTCGGGATTGCTGACTTCAATTTTATTATCAGGGATGTGCTAGGGATTAAGAATGCCGACGTATCCAACAAGCAGGCATTGATGAGAGCTACTAAGTATGTAGTGGCCACAGTCCTAGCTGGGCAACTCTACAAGATGATGGGCTATGAGAATGTTGTCCCTGATCCGATTGGTGAGTACCTTAAGGTGAAGGATGATGATGGTAGTGATGTTCATGCAGTAGCATCCGCGGCCGGAGAACTCCTGGAGAAGTTGCCCATGATCGGTGGAAGTGCTAAGTACGGATCCTCACTTGGAGGAGTGATGGGTGAGTGGGCATCACTTGTTCCTGAGGCAGCAATGAAGTTCTCAGAATCCCTTGATTGGGATCAGCTCACACCTCGTGAGAAAAGGAAGAATATTCAGTTGATTGCTAAGGCAATAGGTTATTCGTACGGAGTGCCTATGACAAATCAGATAATGAAATCTATCAACACGGCTTACAATGGTGGGAATCCCTACGAGGTTATCATGGGAGTTTATAAGGAGGCACCGAAGGGGAGAAGTGGAAGGAGGGGATTGCCCTCCTCCTTTTAATCCACTCATTAGAGATTTAGTAGGGACTTAATGAAGTCCACTCTATACTTACTGCCCGAAGACAAACTATGGATTTGATGGGAGATCTTGATGCAATCTCTTATGAAGTCCATAGTCTCTTGGTCACTACCGAGGTTCATAGCAATCTTGAACT
>Ga0209728_1000246_pt1 | contig 50235 bp, 76 predicted proteins | sample RifGroD1_FD_183997 | JGI IMG/M metagenome (GOLD analysis project Ga0209728, IMG submission 183997) | Groundwater microbial communities from Rifle, Colorado, USA - Groundwater D1 (SPAdes) (version 2) | ecosystem: Environmental > Aquatic > Deep subsurface > Groundwater | place: Rifle, Colorado... | reverse complement strand
GATATGTTGGTTATTGACTTAGTAGTAGGGGAGTATAATGTATAAATATTTCCGTCATTATAAATAAGTTTCCCACTATATGTATGTAAATTCTTACTTATTGTTTTGTTTATTTTATTCATATGTAATTACCTTCCTTTTTATATTATTCTATAATTTTATTAGTTCTAAATACTTCTTGTATGCTTTACTTATTGCCATAATCTGTGAATCAATTAACCTATTATTAAACGCATTATTATAAATATCTATGTAATTTTGTTTAAAGTTTTCTTTATATTTTTGTTCTATTAATTTCTTCTTATTATAATGATGATTAAAAGTAGGATTAATGCCATTTGTTTCTTCCCATTCTTTTAAATCAAATATGTATTCACCAACTTTGTGTTTATAAATTTTACTTATTACTTTTATTTTACCATCTTTGATTATCGCTTGTTGTGTATTATCTCTAACACTTTTATCTGATATGGATATTTTATTTGAATTTTTACAAATAATTATTCCTCCTTTAAACTAAATCTATAATCTCATATCCATTGCATACAAATATCAAAATTATATTATCAAAAATGTGGACTTAATTCTATATTCCTATACCAAATTTCATAGTTATCATGCTTTACATATAAGTTTATGTATTTTAAATTTAAGGTAATTTAAACACTAAAATTTCAATTTAACTTAATATTTTATTTTTATCTAATTTATTATTTATTTCTTTGTCATTTAACTTTTGCAATTTTCTTTTTGTCTTCACAGATTTTGCTTGAATATTTTTACCCTTAGTTTGAAATTTTACTATTTCATTTACCTTTTCTATATCTATTTCCTTAAAATGATATACCGATTCAAAATCACCTGATAAATATAATTTAATATCTACTCCTAATTCTTTAATTTGTGGAATTACATTATTAACTGTTTGATTATTGGTAAAATAAATTGACAATGTATTTTTATCATAGCGATATACTTGTATTTTATATTTACCAAGTAAAAAAACATCATCTAGATTTTTTGAAAATTCTCCATTATTGCAAATAGTAGGGAAAACACGATACTGACCAATGTATTTATTTATTAAGATTTACCTCCTTTCTATTTTATATATTTGTTTTATGTATTATAGCATAAAAATATAGTATAATAAAAAATATTATATTATTATTATTTATTAAATAATAATTCATATTCATTTTTATACATTAATTTATAATCTACTGAAATTTTCCCTTTAAAATAATCATAAATATTTATACCTAATTGTCTTTTTGCTTCCGACACGCTTCTATATTCTCTTATGTATTCACTATTAAGTGATAATTGAATTATGGGTCTACAACTATCAAGACAATTTTTAATTGATTCTTCTTTTCCATTATAATTACATAAACCAGATTTTGTTGCTTTATTTAAATAATCAATAATTTTATTATATTTTAACTTTGTAATTGAAATAATATCTTTTATACTATTGCCATTATTCCATAAATCAGATATATCTAATATTATAGAAGATAATGAAAACATATCAACATTTTCCCATTTAATAATTTTCAAATCGAATAAGTCATTTAATTTACTTTTTATAATATTTCTCTTTATATATTCTAAATTACTTTTTAAACAATCAATTCTAATTACTTCTATTCCATTTTCTCTTGCTAATTTATCTTTATAATCATCTATTTCTTTTGTTTGTTTCCTTTCTTCCTCTGATTTTCCATTTAAACTATTTTCATTTCCATGCCCTAGTCCACCATCCATTTCTAATATGTATTCTTTATCATCTAATTCAAAATAAAAATCATATCTTTTTGGCTTAATCCAATCAGGTGAGTATTGATAAATAAATTTTATATTTAGCAATGTCAATAAATTAAAAGCAATTTTTTCAGGATAACTTATTTTATCACCACATCTAGGACAAGAAAAACCATATTTTACAATATAATAAATTCTATATTCTTTTTCATATCCACAGTTAGGACAAATAAATATTTGTAATTTTGTACTACTATTATCTAATCTTAATCCTGCTTTTTTATTTTTTAATAATCTTGCAATTTCTGGATTTGTATACCAAAGATTAATATATAAACCAATATTTTTTGCAAAACAAACATAACAACCTTCACCATTTTTTAATTTAGTTTCATTTATCTCATCAATATAACCATCTATCAAACATTCATATTTATATCCTTTTATTTGTTTTTTATTTCTTTCATTTCTAATATATATTTGTTCTAAAATTTTTATTTTTCCGCCGTATCTAGTTTCTATAATTTCTCCAACATTATATTTATATTCACTAATATTATCTATTTTAAATATTATTCCTAATCTACAATTAATAAAATCATATTTACCTATTGAATATATATCACTATTATATTCTATATTCATTTTATTATTATCATAGTCTATAATTTTAATATTACCTTTAATACCATCATATATAAAATTAATTTCATATCCTATTGATTCTTTCCAAATAATTTTACCTTGACGTTTTCCTTTATTATATTTAGGTAAATCATCTAAGAAAACCTTTCTCATGCAATTCCTCCTTCATTATTTTATAACTATTAAATTATAATTTTTTATAATTCTTCATAATCAATCCCATGAAATTTTTCTACTTTATCTATCAATCCTTGGTTATAAGGTAATTGTTCAATTTGTTGATAGTTAATTATATTATTAAATTGACTAACTTTATATAATTTAATTTTTATTTATCATCCTTCTCTAATATTGTAAAAGTAACCATAGGATTATCTACATATTGCAATAACTCTGTTCTTATTATACTAGTAATTTTATCAAGAATAATAGGTATTGTTTCTTCTGGATTATTTAGATTGTTATTATTAGTTTCAAACTCAACTTTATATTCATATTTACCCATATAGTTATTCTCCTTTCTTATAAAAATCATCATAACATTTGTTTTCAATTTTTAACATATTGCAAATATTCATACCATTGTCATCAATCCAATTTAAAAATTTAAACACATTGCATTCATTGTATTTAATATCTATATTACAAATAGTTTTATATTTACATTCTTCTGTACAAAATTTATCAATTATACATTGATTTATAAAATTAATAATAAAAAACCTCCTTTCTTGTGAATTTATGTTGCTTTTGATTGCTTTTATTGCTTGTTTAAATTTATTATGTATTTATGTATTTGCTAATTGAATTATAACATAAGAGTAGGGTAGAAGTCAATAATTATTTTTATATTCTGTTAAATATTTAATAAATTATTTAATCTTTTCTCTGTAATATCACAATATTCCTTATTCATTTCAAAACCTATGTAATCAAATCCTAGTTCCTCACAACTGACAGCATGTTGTACCAGAACCTTCAAATGGATCTAAGCATATCCCATCAAGAGGAGTAACTAATGTAACTAAATATTTAATTAATGATAATGGTTTTACACATGGATGATTATTCCCTTCACCACGTTCTTTTTTACTTGCTTTAGCACAATACTTGAACCTCTCACGACTAAAGTCGCAAGATTCCCCTTCAATATACCTTATGGTACAAGTTATCAGAGGCTAAAGGGTAGTTCCTACCCAAGTAATCTTAATCCTTCATTTTTAATATTTATAGCAGCATTAATATCTCTATTATGCTTCTCTCCACAATTAGGACATACCCATTCTCTTAATCCTAAATTCTTAACATCTTTATTTTTAAAACCACAATCAGAGCATAATTGACTACTTGGAAAGAATTTATCTATAATAGAAATAATTCTACCGTACCAATTTGCTTTATATTCTAACATTCTTCTAAACTCTGACCATGATACTTCACTAATTGCTTTTGCTAGATTATGATTTTTTAACATATTACTAACTTGTAAATCTTCTAAACAAATTACTTGATTTTCGTTAATTAATTTAGAAGATAATTTTTGAAGAAAATCATTACGTTTATTTTTAATTTTCTCATGAATTCTAGCAACTCTTAGTTTTTGTTTTTTCCATTTACCACTTCCTAATTTCATCTTAGATAGTTTACGTTGTTGAAATTTTAATTTGTATTCTAAACTCCTAAGAAACTTAGGATTTTTATATATAATACCATCTGAAGTAATAGCAAAATCCTTTAATCCTAAATCAACACCAACTGATTTATTTACTTTAGGCAATTGATTAACTTCTGTTTCTACTAAAATAGAAATATAGACTTTATTAGTGAATGTTTTAGAAATTGTAGTAGATTTAATTTGTCCTTCAAATTGTTTACTATTTTTAAATTTAATTAAACCAAGTTTAGGTATTTTAACTTTATTATCTTGAATAGATATATTATTATTTACATTTTGCGTTCTATATGATTGTTTAATATTTTTCTTACTTTTAAATTTAGGAAATCCTGGTGTACCACTTTGTTTAACTCTTCTAAAGAAATTTTGATATGCTTGATCTAAATCTTTTAAAGTCTGTTGTAAGGATATTGAATCCACTTCTTTCAACCAATTAAATTCTTTTTTAAGATTTGTTAAATCATTAGCACATTGGTTATATGTTAATGATTTATTTTCTTTCTTATATAATTCAATTCTTTTTGCTAAATAATGATTAAATACAAATCTAGTACATCCTAAAGTTTTGTTGATTAATTCCATTTGTTGTTTATTAGGGTATATACGATATTTATATGCTTTAAGAATAATTTTCACCTCCTTTTTTATTTTAGTTATTATACTATTATACTATTTTTTAACAATTACGAGATAAATTGTTAAAATACATAAAATTAATAACTTTATATTTACCATGTTTAGTAGATTCAAAACTATCACCAATTTTTATTTTTAAATCATTGCCAAAAGTACCATTTTTAGTTATGTGTATATTATATCTCCTTTTCTTATATTAATTATCTTCCCAATCTTCTTCATCTTCAAATTCTTCAATATCACCAATATATCTACTACGAATATATGAATCTTCAAACAAATCATATATAAATTTACTAATTCCCATATCTCTATTCCCATAAAATCTAGTAGACGATAAAAATAGCTGATTTTCCGCACGAGTCATACCAACATATAGTAATCTCCGTTCTTCTGCTTCATTGCCTGATTTAGCATGAGGTAATAATCCATCATTAACTCCTGCTACAAATACAATAGGATACTCTAATCCCTTACTTTTGTGGCAGGTCATTACTTTAACTCTATCTTCACTATCTGAACCTTTAGAAAATCCTAATAAATTATCTACATCTTCAAGAAATTTATCAATATTATCATATTTATTTGCTAAAAAAACTAAAATATCTAAATTATCAATCTTTTCACTTCTAATATTACTATCAGTATCCTCTTTTGATATGTATTTATCATAATCTAAATCTTTTCTGATAATATTTATTAAATCTCCAACTTTATATTTCTTTTTCCTTTTAATCTTTAAGACAATATCATGTATTTCATTAATACCATTTTTATATCTCCATTCATTACTTCTAGGGAATAAGAGCATACTAGCAAATAATGATTTATTATATTTATGTGAATATGTAGTGACTTCATTTAAAAATACAACACCTAAATATCTATTAGGTGAATTATATATTTGTTTAAATGCTTCATCATTATTAATATTTTTAACTAATCTAAGGTAAGAAATCATATCCTTTATCTCTTTTTGTTCATAAAAAAGTGTGCTTCCTATAATTTCGTAAGGTATATTATTCTTATATAATCCTCTTTCAATTGCTTGTATCTGATAATTTGTTCTTGTCAAAATAGCAAAATCTGAAAATTTACATTTACTATTTGAATTCTTTATCTCAAGTATTTTATTTGCGATTCCTTCTGATTCACTAATTTCATCTGTAAAATAAGAAAACTCTGGACTTTTAAAGTTAGGTTTATGTGCAATAGATTCATAGTAGTATTTATGTGTAGTTTCTTTTGTATTTTTAACTAACTTATTAGACAATTCAACAATATCTTGAGAGCTTCTATAATTAGTATTAAGAGGGATGATGATTGTATCAATCCAATCCTTATGAAAATCAATAAGATAGTTATTATTCGCACCTCTGAATTCATAAATATTTTGCAAAGCATCACCTACCACAAATACATTATTATGTTTTTTACCTAGTAATCTAATAAATTCATATTGTGCAACATTAACATCCTGAAATTCGTCAGACGAGATAAATTTATATCTATCTTGATATTTATCTCTTGTTAAATCATTATTTGCTAATAATTTATATGTATAAAGCAACATATCATCAAAATCCATTACTTTTTCATTTTTTTTAATTTCTTCATATCTTTGATATATGTATTGCATTATATTAATACTATAAGGCATATATTTAGTTTCTATTAATTCATCATTACAATCTAATAAATTATTCTTTTGATAAGAGATAAAATTAAGAATGTCATTAGTATCTACATTTTTCTCATTGCTTTCCATTTTGAGAGTTTTAACAACTATATTATTTATAAATTGTTTTTGTTGCCATACTTTAATCTTATTATGAAAATAATTATAATTACATTCTTTAAGCATTTTATTTCCCAATGCATGAAAAGTTTCAATAGTAATCCTATTTACTTTATCACCAATTAATTTTAATAACCTTTCCTGCATATTTTCTTTTGCTTTAACACTAAACGTAATAGCAAGAATATTTTCTGGTCTTACATTATACATATTAATAAGATTAACTATTCTATTTGTTAATACGGATGTCTTTCCGCTTCCTGCGCTCGATAATACACAGCAATTTCCTTCATAATGATTTATTGCTTTTAATTGATTCTCATTGAAATTCAAAATTAATTATCCTCCTTATTATATTTCTCTTGTAACTGATTCATATGTAACTTTATCTTCATCAAATTCTATTACAAGTTTATATGTATATTTTTTTCGTTTAATTTTTATTCTGCTTCCTTCAATAGTATAACCTAAACTATTTTCCATTAAATCTATTACCTTATTAAAAGTAATTTTTGATGCACATAAATTGAGTAATTTACAATCTATAACTTTATTAATTATTTCTTGTTTGTCTTCTGCTTTATAAATTTTATATTTATCTAAATCTTCTTTTTCTGTTACTCCATTAGGCACTAACCATTTGGAATTTATAAAATTTATAAAATCTAATGTATTGGGTTTATAATTTATTTTCTTAGAATTAATTATATTATAATTACTATTAAAATCAATAGTATCTAAATATTCTTGTTCTTTAGCAATTAATTCTTTTTTATCACCTTTAACTAATTCTAATATTCTAAAATTAAATGCTGATATGCCATATGTATTAAATCATTTTGCAATTTTGAATTAGGATGAATATTTTTTAATAAACTGTCTAAATGATGATATCATCTAAAATTAAGATTAATACTATGACCTATGTATATTTTATTATTTATTATATTAGTTATTTGATATATTCCTGATAATTTAGTTAAAATAATTTTTATCAAATAATATCTCCTTTATTATTTAATTTTCATTTATAAAATCTTCATCAAAATCAATTATTAATTTATATCTATATTGTTTCCTCTTTAATTTAAATCTCCCATCTTCAATTGTGTAACCTAAAGTATTCTTCATAAAATTAATTGCTTTATTAAATGTTATATGACTTTTTGGCAAATCAATTAGTTGATATTCTATTATTCTAGATAATATTTCTTCTTTGTCTTCTTTTTTATAAATTCTATATTTATTAATTTCAATATCACTAGCATCACTTGGCACGAGCCATTTTGTATTAATATATGTAGTAAATAATTCTTCTTTATTAGATAAAACAAATCTCCTAATTTTAGTCATATCATGTTCTATTAAATGACTAATGCTATCAAACCATTTAGTATGATTAATGTCACTCATAAAATCTTTAAAATTATTTCTACTTTGAGCAAGGTAAGATTTCTGATTATAATTATCTGATCTAATATATGTTTCTGCTATAATTAAATTTTCAATATCATATCTACATCTTCCTACCCATTGAGATATATGTAATTCATCTGTAAATGAGATTGCTACATTTTTAACTCCACTTGTTTCTCTTAAATTCACCCCTTCTCTTAATGTACTTGTAGTAATTAATACCTCTAAATTTCTTCTTTCTGATTCTATTGGTTCTTTGGTCTTCTTATCTCTTTCAAATACTTCTAAATATGTATCAGGTAAAGTTTCATTTTCTATTATACAATCTCTGATTTCATCCATTTCAGGCATATAATATTTTTTATTACTTTTACTTATTAATACAAATGAATTAGGTATTCTTTCTTTTAATTTATAACATTCTTCAATTGAATAGCACATTACAATAGTTTTACCTTGAATATCCTTATTTGCTAATAGAAAATGTAATGTATTAAAATTAGTACAATATAATTGTTTAGCTTTATAATTAACTAAAATTTCCTTATTTAATTGTTTTATACTTACTCCCCATTCTTTTTGATAGAAAAATAATATTCTTGGAGTAGCAGTTAATCCAATGATATATTTAGTATTAGTATATAAAGTATCTCTAATCCAAATCTTTAAAGATTCAATATCCTTAATGAAAGTATCTGAAAATATAGTATGACATTCATCAAAAAATATAATTTTAATTTTACTAAGAGTTTCAAATCCTTCTGCGTTATCTGATTTTAATATATTAATAATCTTATCATATGTCATAATATAGATTCCTTTTTTAGCTATTTCTTCTAATGAATCTATTTCACCATTCCAATATTTAATATTACATTTATTATTAGGATTAAATTTAGTTATACCATCTTCTTTAACTTGTTGTTCAACTATAAGGGAACGTGAAGTTATAAATAACATTTCTGATGGTTTAATGTGAGGTAAATGTTCTATAACTTTATTTGATACCCAAAAAGTTTTTCCAGTTCCACAACCTGAAGCAACAATATTAAATTTAGTTTTATCTGCTTTATTAAAATCAACATAATCTGAAATAAATTTACTAATAAAAATTCCTCCTTAAATTAGATTGATTAGGGGTGACAAAATTAGAATTTCGAAGTTATAAATCTTTAAATCTGTTTAAAAATGTCACCCATAAATTATATTAATATTCTATTATAATAAAAATAACCTTATTAATATTATCGTACAATTATAATAATACTTTATACCTATTTGAAAAATATTTATATTTATTTTCTCATTACATTCACCATTTAAATCCATTAATCATCCATAAAAAGAATAAAGCAACCATTGCATCAATCAAATTTTCCACCTCCTTTTAATAATATATATTATTTATTAAATTTTATTAAATATTATTATATTTTACCTTGTTCATATTATACACAATAATAAAATAAATGTCAACACTTATTTATATTATTATTCTATAAAATTTATAAAAATAAAATAATAAAAATTATATTCAGGAGTGGGGCGCTTTTTGCCCCAACGACTGAAATTTGTTTGGAATGCTTTTCTCCAAACAAATTGTTGTCTGCAAGACTATAGTTATAATATTTATACTTTTTCTGTCCATATTATATCAAACACTAACACAGAAGTCAATAGAATAATAAAATAAATATATCACTTATTTGATTAATTTTATTTACCCAATACTATACTCCCTAATTTTCTCTTCAATACTCTCCATTCTAGCATGAACATAACGATCCGTAGTTAAAATGCTGGAGTGGCCAGCTTGATTCTGCACTTCTTTTGGAGTTAATATACCTTTTTCAATCATTGTGCTACAAAAATTATGTCTCAGATCATGTGGTTTAACCTTACATTCATTAGTAGAATAAAAATCAAAAATAGCATTAATACTTTCTTTTCTCAATTTATTTCCTCTTTCAGATAAAAACAAATATTCTGAATCAGCATATTTACTTTTTGCTCTATCAATTAAATATAAATTAATTACTTCTTGTGCTCTTTTAGTTAATGCTACTTTACGTTCTTTATTACCTTTACCTTTAAAAATTAATCTTTTATTATCAATAATATGTGATAACATCATATTACAACATTCTTCTCTTCTAATTCCTGTATTAGCCATAAGATAAATGATTGCTATATTTCTAGTTCTAAATAAACAATATTTATTATTTACATTTTGTAAAAACTCTAATACTGTTTTTTCTGATATATTTGTAGGATTTCCACTATCTTGTATGCGAATAAAATCTTGTTTGTATACCAATACTTCATCAATCAAATTTTCAGATAATAAATATTCATTATATTGTTTAATGGAAGATAACTTTCTATTAAATGAAGTAGATGCTAGATTAGATATATGTGCTTTATAATATTGAACATTATTACGTGTTATTGATGAGTAAAGTGAAAAGTATTGATTTAGATCAGATAAATAAGAATTTATTGTATTGATTGATTTAGATAGAAGTATTAAATGTTGTTTGTAATTAGGTAAATATTGATTGTGGTTTATAGGGATTATATTTATATTATTATTTGTCATAGTTAATCTCTCCTTTAAATTTATAATATAGTTTATGCTTGTTGTTGGATATATATTACCATAAATAATTATTGTAGTCAATAGGAATATAAAAATAAAAATAATATGCAATAAATATGATTGATAAATAAAAATATACATATATTAACAATAATAAATATATTCTAAACTGTTAAATTCATAAATATACTTGAATATAAAGTTAAGACGATTCTATTGACCATTAGTAAGACTAAATTTAAGACGTTTAGTAAGACGATTATTAAGACTATAAAAGGAGGAGGGTAGAAAATGAGAATATCATTCAAAATAAACAGAGAATATGATACAGAATTAATTAAGCAATTAGAGAAATTTAAGGAAAAGAATTTATCACAAGTTATTAGAAAAATACTTAGGGATAATTTAGTTTATAAGAAAAATGAAATTGAAGATGTATTTGCGGAAGATACTGACACTAATGCTAATATTACTAATACTAATGTTGAAGTTAGGAAGATTAATAAAAAGACAGAAATTAATAATAGCAACATGTCTAAATCTATTAAATGGGATAATCCAAATTTAAAATAGGAGGATAATATGAAAACTTATTTATTATGGCAATTCTGCTAGTGAAGGTGTAACTTTAGATATTACCGATTTAATTGATGAATTAATAAAAGTTAAATTCTTACCAAGAAAATTTGTAGAAGAATTTATTAGAGAAGAATTCCATGCAGATGAAATATTTTATATTAATAATAATGGAAAATTTAGTGAAATAAATAAACAATTTAAAAATGTTAAAATGATTGTTAATGTTAATGAGAAATATGCATAGGAATTTATTAATAATAAATTGGAGGTGTGATTAAATGAGAAAATTAACTAATATTATTAATATTATAAGGAAAAAGCAAACAGATGAAATATCAAATGAATTAATAATGGATATGAATGATGTTGTTAAATTTATATGTGTTAAAACAGATATACCTATCGAAATAGTTTTAAAAGTATTAGATGCAGAAAATGATTGGTTACATGAAAATGGTTTTTATAAAGATTAATAATTTAAGGAGGTATGCCATGTATAGAATTATTATATTATTAATTTGTTTTCTATACCCCCCAACCATCTTGCTATTATAAAAATGTCAGTCACATTGACACAATCCATAAATTAACAATAAATTTATATTCTAAATCATAATTTATAAAATATGTTTAAGATATAAGGTTGTTGAACACATTGTATGACAGTATAAAGGAGGTGACAAAAATATCTTATTTATTTATATTTAATCTTATTATATGTACAATAATAGTAATTTTAATAGTATATTCTTTATATCTTATTGTAAAATCTACTTTCTTTCTAAAATCAGACTTATTGAAAAAACAGTATGCACTACGTACTATGATAACTGGTATCATAGGTTTTATATTAATACAAATATCTAAATGGATTAGTACGCAACCATAAAAGGAGGAAATAAAAATTATGAATAATATAGATGAAGCTATTAAATGCTTAAGTGATTTAAAAACAAAACTAAAAACGACAATGAGAAAAAGAAAATGGAAAATAGAATAAATGAGTTAAAAGATTTAAAGAAAAATGGAGTTTAAATTTTAATATTATTTGTAAGGAGTAATTGTTTATGAGAATATCTTTTAGACTTAACCCTGAATATGATTATAAACTCATAGAAATTTTAAAAGGTTATAGTGATAGAAATATGTCACAGTTGATTAGAAAAATATTGAGAGATAATTTAACTTGTGATAGTAAATTAATGTCAAACAATGCGTCCAACACGGACAATGATAAAAAAGTAGAAGAAACTATAATTAATCATGTTCAAGATATTAATGTCAAACAAATAAATAAAATTGATAATAATAAATCTGAGACTGAGATAAGAGAGATCAAAAAGAAGATAGTATGGAATATACCATCAAAATAGGAGGATGAAAATGTTAAATTTATTATTTTTTAGTATTGGATTAGGAATTGTATCTTATGGAATCTACATTAATACCAAAACTCAAGTTAATCTAAGGAAACAATTAATGAAAAAATATTTAGGATTTTATATTGGTGGTATTGCTTTTATTAAATTTATTCTTATACCGATATTTAGTTTAATAAAAAATTAATCAATTAATAAGTAGTATAAAATTACCAAAAAGTCTGACATGAAAAAGGTTATTAAATAAAAATGCCCTGCATATATATTTCTGTAAGAGAACTTATCAGAAACATACGGCAGGGTCGGAAAAATACCGATTCTGTTTTTATTTTGCAAAATTTTAAACTAAGCTACTTTCCATGCTGAGTAAACTACCAAACTTAATCCAACTGCTATTTTAAATATTCCTGGTGTCAAGAATATCATTGAAATCATCCCTTTCTAAATATTAATTATGAAATAGTATTAACCGAAACAAAATGATTTATACATTCGGTGGAGGTGAAAATTTTTGATAATTAAAATTAATAATATATTGCTAGAAGATTGGAATAAAGAAAATATTATTGTTAATGATAAAAGTAACACTAAATCAAATAATCTATATAGTTATAATAGTAATGTTAATAAAAATATAAAAAAAATAAATTCAACAATTAATATAATAATGGCAGGTGGTGCATTAGTAAGTGGAGATTTGTCAGGATTAGATGATATAATTAAATTATTACAAGAATTTTCCTATTATATTGGAATGGGTTATTGTTTATGGGGATGTATAGAGTATTCTATGGATGTTCCATCTGGTGCAACTAAAATGAAAAGAGCAATTACTGGATTTATTGGAGTATATATTATTCCTATAATATTTAAAGCAATAAAAAATGCATTAAGTTAGGTGGTGAATGATTTTGTCAATAAGAGAATATTTATTAAAAAAAATAGAAACAAATTCTAATAATTTAACAGATAGTGTGTCTGATGCCATAAGTACAGGTGTAAGCAATGGTTTAAGTAAATTATGGGATAAATTTTTAGTAGCAACAAATGAATCTATAGATACAATAGCAATTATAGGAATTATGTCCACATGGATGTTAAATATGATGTCTGTACAAAATGCAGGTAAGTGGTGTTATAATATTGTTGCATTTTATATTATCTTAAAGGTGGTGTTAAAATGTTTATTAAACTAGAATCTAAACCATATATTATTTATCAATTAATACCACATAAAAATTTACGTAATTATCATAATGAGAAATTAGTTAGAGGATATAGTGAATTTAGTAAAAGAATACCAAGTAGATTAGAGATTAAAAATAAACAAATTATAATAAATGGTATAGATTATATAAATTTTAAAATGTATTTATCAAATAAAGAAATTCTGTTTTTTATAACTTGTCCTGAAGATAAAAAGGAGTATATAAAAGGTAAAATAGAATCATCATGGGATAAAATAACTGTTAATAAATTAGACAAATACAATTTTGATAATGTTGATTATAATAATGTTGTAATAAGTGAAATGGTATATAAAAGAGATAATATTTTTAGTTTAAGAACGGATAAAGATATAACTTTTCCTTTGAGAAGTTTGTTTAATATTTCTAATGAAATGAACGATGATGAATTTATTATTGTGGATATATTAGGAGAACCATATAAAAGGCATCAATGGGAATATGAAGCAAAATTAGCTTATGATAAATTTAAATCAGGTATTATGCCTAGAAAAATTAGTAATTTAAATAAAGATTTATCTTCATATGTTGGTATAGGATTAAATTTTATATTTAATACAGCACATGAAATAGTTAGTGAATTAATGAGTTTTAATAATAAGAAAAAAAATATTATAGATAATGAAGTTAAGGTATTGATGGAAGTTGGTTTAAATAATTCTACAATTCAAAAAATTAATTCTGAAGTATTAAAGACTTGGATAAGAATAATCTGTCATAGTAAAGATAAAAATAGAGTAAAAACATTAAATAGTTCTATATCTGGTGTATATAAAGAATTATCTACTAATGAAAATGAATTAGAGAATAATATTATTGATACTACAGATAAAAAACTTAATAATATAATTAATTGTGTTGTACCATTAACAAATAAAAACTGTAATAAAATGTCTATATATGAATGGTCAAAATTATCTATGATTGCTACTTCTGAATTACAAAAAGATTTTAAACAAATACAAACTGTAAATAGAATAGAAACTCAAATGCCTAATGAATTATTTGATAATAATGGTATTCCTTTTGCAAAAGTTACCGAGAAAGGAATAACTAGAATAGCAAGATTACCTATCTATGATCATGATATTTTATGTATGCCACATTTAGGATTTGGGATGATGAGAGTAGGAAAATCAGAAGGTTTAGGTAATAATATGGCATATCATTTTATTGTAAATGGATTTTCTGCATTTTTATTAGAAACTAATGACGGATTAAGTTTAGATGCTTTAAGAGATAGTTTGCCTTTAGATTATCCTGATGAAAAGATAATTGAAGTAGATTTAGGTAATCTTCACTATCCTATATCTTTAAATTGGGGAGATAGTATTGGAAGGAATAATTCTAATGATGAAGTAGAAAGTTTAAAAGTTGCTGAAAAATTAACATCACATATTATTACATTTATAAATAATTTAGCAAATGAAGAATTTTCTGATAAGATGGAATATTATTTAAATGCTAGTAAAGTTGTTTTATCTAAACCAGATAAAGGATTATTAGATATGATGCTTACATTAACTAGTTGTAGTTATAGAGATGAAATAATGAATGAAGATTATATTAAATCACAACCAGAAATATATGAAGTATTGAAAATATTACAACAAAAAAGTATAGGAGGTACAGATAATACAACTATAGAACCAATATTAACAAGATTAAATATTTTAACAGGTAATAAATTTTTATCTAATTTATTTTTACAACCTCCTAAATTAGATAAAAATAATAAACCTAATTTAAATTTTAGAAAATATATGGATAATGAAGATGGAGGATATGGTTATATAGTATTGTTAAGAGTGCCTAAGAATGAATTTACAAGTAATGTAGTTAATACTATTGCTAGTTTTCTAATCAGTAAAATATGGACTTGTGCATTAAGTAGAGCAGATATTCCTAAGAAAAATAGAAAACCATTTGTATTTATAGCAGATGAACCACATCAATATATTAAAGGTTCTGGTCATTTATATGAAGAAGCTGGAGTAGAGAGTAGTAAATATAGAATGAAATTAGTATGGTTAGCACATAGTTTAAATCAATTTGGAGAATTTAAAACTGCTTTAACTGATGGTGGATGTCAATATACAGCATATAAAACTAAATCATTCAAACAATTTAAGGAATTAGAATCTGAATTTAAGGAGTTTGATATTAAGGAATTATATGAAGATTTACCTAAAAGATGGGTTGCTGTAAATAAGATATATTTACCTAATGCTGATGATGTACCAAGTTTTATAGGGGATATGTTACCTCCAGAGAAATTTGTGAAAGATAGGGGATATAGAAAATTAGAATGTAGTAAGGAATTTGGTAGAGAATTTAAAGAAGTAGTTAATTATATTAATAAAACTAGAGATAGAAGGGTATTAGATGAACAATGGATTGAAAATATGAGGGGTATAATAGAAAAAGAAAAGGAGATTGAAAAAGAAATTAAGAAGGAAGAAAAGAAAGGTAAAAAAGTAGGTAAAACTGCGAGTAGAAAAAGTAGAGTATTTAAATAAGGGAGGAAATTATATGTTAGGATTTTGTTGTCAAATTGGAATGTTAATGGGAATTGGTTATGTAGGTTATGGTATTATGAGAATAATTAATAAAAAATTTATGACGAATATGATTGTTTATGCTACATGGATGGGATGTTTAAATATGGTTATGGAATATTTAATAAAATAATAATGTATAGATATTAATATAGTGGGTAAAATATTAATAGTTGATAAAATGTTATGAAGCTATACAAATTTAATATGATATTTAGAGTATAATTTTAAGACCTCCTCCTATATAAATATATTGTAAATAAAGTTTAAATTTAATCCTCCTCTTAGATGGGGATTATTTTTTATTAAATATAATGGAAATAATGAAATTATAAAATATAAAAATAATTGTAGTATATTAAATTTATATTGTGGGTAAATTAATTGTATAGAAATAAATAATAAAGGAGAGATATTATATGCAATGTTTAAAGTGTGGTAATACTGATTTAAGTATGTTGGTTAAAATGATTGTTGAATTCCCTATGGATGAGAATGGAGAAATTTATATTAATGATTATGAGGGATATGATGATTTATTAGGTAAGGCTGTGAGAGATGTGGAGAGTAAGGATAAATACATTAGATGTTGGAAATGTGGATTAGAATGGAGGGTTGAGAAATAGGATTTGATGAATATTAATATAATATAAAATATAAAAAAATTACCAAAGGTGAAAAAACAATAAATCGCTGTAAATCATTGTTAGCGTTTGAAGCATATAGCATGGAAAGAGTGTTATAATAATAGAGAATACACTTTATCCGAAGGATGTTGTAATAAGTGTTGTATTGTATGAGTTTGTTAATTGTTTGTAATTTGGAGTGTTTGGTAAATTTTTATATTAAAGTAATATGAATTTAAAAATTAATTAATGTATTAAAATTGTATTCAGTTGGATTAGTTAGATAAATATAATAATATTAAGGTATAGATTAAGGTATAGGTGAATATTATTGATAAATATTATTGTTAAAAATATTATTCGATATTTATGAAATTATTTTAATTTATTTTAATTTATTTGGTATGTTATGAGTATATTTTTAAGATGTGATTAGAGTATGATTAAAGTATGATTAGGATAAATTTAATATAAGAGAAATTATTAATATTATTGAATTTGTGATATAATAAAGGAAGGCATAGAAGGATAAAATTTGTTATATTTTTGATTGTGTTAGTGTATAAATATTTTGATTATTTATTGATTAAAATTAAAAATATATGGTATAGGAGTAGTATTAAGATGTTTGATTATTATATAGAAATAGTTGTTATTTATGACATTGTACGATTGATTAGCGATAATCGTAAGTTAAAAATAAAGTGGACGTGAAGATACATCTGATCAGGTGGCATATGATAATGATTATCACTCTCAATTTGTAAACCATGCCCCCGTCTATGGGCTGAATAAAATCTCCTTACATAATTATAATATTATGTAGTGAGTTAATACAATATTAAGGTAAATTCTACTGACAATATTAGTTGTAAGGTGAATAGGATAGAAATGTAGTGTGAATATGAACATATGACCGTAAAAATGGTAGGTGCAATGTGAGTATTGTGTAAACATTGTATAATTATAATATAAAAATATATAGATATAATAAATAAATATCTAACATAATCTAATACAACCTAAAAATAAGCCTCATACACAGTCATAAAATCTAAATAGGTACAAATACCCTAGAATGATATTTATATTTGATACGGAGGTCGTGAGGTTGTGTAGGATTGAATTGAGGATTGAAATTAAAATTAAATATAGTATTGAGATGTAAAATTGAAGCTATACCGGATAAATATTGAATCGGAATAATGAGAGGGTAAACTGTGAAACAATGTAGAACACAATCAAAAAATAATTATATTGTTCCACGTGGAACATTAAAAAGACGTACGGGATCTCGTACAGGATTTCGTTTGGTATAACATGGAAAATTTTGGTGAACTATTAATACTTTACATACTTAACTATTAATCATTTTAACTATTAAATACATAAATAATTAACTATCTAAACCATTAACCAGCTATATTAAATAATAATAAATCCTACTTAAGAACAAATCCTATCCACTATTCATTCCTAAATAAGAATCATTCCTATCAAGTAAATTTTCTACAATGACAACACTAGACTGCATATATCAGACAACTGGTACGACGGCGAAAAAATCCGTATGCAGGGAATAATTAACATAACATATCAAAACGCATATGTATTAATGGATTATTTTTACAGTGATATTATGGATTTTGAAAGTTTTGAATTTTTCTATTTTATGGATATGCTAGACCTTGACGATAAGAAAGGTAAAAAAATTCTAGTCGTTGCCAATATGGATAAGGACTATAATAAACATTTAGAAACAATGTAACCACTTTTTATAAGTGGTTTTTTCTTTCCCTTTATCACAAATCCCAAACAATAAATTAACCTTATACTTAATTCCCTTAACCTCACAATCCCTTCCTTATCTTCTCACGTCCTCAGCTAACACTTTTATCAATATCCAACCTATAAACATACGTTAAATAAATTATACAGTCCTTCCTGGTAATCCTAACGACACATCTCTAACCCTTATATAATCAATGGTACAATCTCCTTATACCCTAATTCATATCAATATTCAGTATAAATATACATAAACTAACCATTATACATGTATAATTGCATAAACTCCCTCAAAATACACCCAATATCCGAACCAATAATATTATATTTACATTCTGTAAAACCATCTAATATATCCTAATTTATACCAATTATTAAGTAAACAAATGTTAACTTTCACTCTCAAAACTATAAGAAAAACAAATATAAGAATATAAATATAAATACACTAAAACTATATACAATCACACCTTAATTTGATATAATATTAATTGAATTATACATAATTTTAAATTTTAAAGGAGGCTACTCAATGAAACAAATAACCAAAGAAAACGGTCAAATTTTTGAAATATGTACCAATAGAAAAGATTTCCTAGATAATCTTAATTTTAAATGGCTTTTTGACGACGACAACGCTTGGCAGGATGAAGACAGCAGTTTAATACTAATTTACAAAGATGACTCAGAAGTAAGCTACATACTAGGAGACAAAAAACAACCGTTAAATTCAAATAACCTAATTAAAGGCAATTATGCAAATCCTGGCACAAATTTAATTTATAATTGCCAAATAATTTTTAATGAAAAATATGAAGACTATGAAGTAGATATTTAAAGCACTTAATTTATAGGTGCTTTTTCTTTTCCTATCTCCAACCTACACAACCACAAAATAATAATGTTCCACGGGGAACACATAGAATTAAATACTATATGTTAACAAACAAAAAAACAAATTAAACCTCACACAATCGCCATATCCCCACTTAAAATTTAATTTACTTAATCTTATACCTAAACTATATAAACTACCCTTAAATCAAGTCCTAACGTCATATAACCCTATTCAACCAAAAAATTATAAATTCTAATCTAAATAAATTCACACAACCAAAAAATAATTATTGCATTTAACCCAAACCTGTGATAATATAATAAGTAACTACATAAATTTTAAGGAGGAATTTTCACTATGGCAAAAATATATAAAATCAATGACTTTGTTTCTGTTCCTGACAGAATAATATTTCCTGGTAGACGCGATCCTTATGAGTGGGAAAATGGTATTATATTATCAACTGGTAAAAATAAATATGGTAAATTATTGTATAAGGTCAAGGTGTGGAATCATTTTACAAAAAAAGAATATGAAAGATGGTTTCTTGCATCAATGGTTAAAAAAGTAAATTTTTACCACTATGTTAATGAAGAGGAAGACTTTAAAAAATGGTTAGAAGAGGCTAAATAAAGCCTCTTCTTTGTCCTTATCTATCTCATACATACCAAACATCAAACTATATCTAATAACCCCTCTCACGTCCTTATTCTCAAATTTTACATCCTAACATACCTAAAATTAATTTAACTACCCTTATTCAGCCTCATATGAAGACATAATTTATAAATGTATAGTTAATTAACACTGTAAAAATAACTAATAAATCAACAACCAGCAAACAAAAATAAATTAACAAAAACATAAAATAAATAACCACAAATAAAGGTATTTAAAAAGTTTTGGCGAATACTATATAGTAGTAGTATCCTATCAAATATCAAATCAAAGGAGTTGTTACAAATGAAAAAACACATTGACAACATTATCAATAAAACTAATTTTCGTCAAAACTGTCACGGCTTACAAGCTGTAGAGTCAGCAAACAAAATAACTTCATATTATTTTACATTAGAAAATATCCCCTTTGATAATTGGTTTATACGCGAAATCCCCTTAGTTGACAATTCCGGTAATTACCCAGTATCAGTTGTTATATGTATCAATAACAAAACACTAAGAAAGGAAATAGAATTAGATTTAACCAGGGACGGAAAATTGTTTTCTGTCTGTCCAAATGGCGAATATGTACAAGTAGAATTTAAAACTATATTGGAAGCTATGGATCATCCAATGGCAAACTATTAAATTTTTACATAAAATAACAGTCTTAACTTCTATACTGTTAACTTTATTGTTGTTTGGTATAGGAATTAACCAAATTAAATAAATTATAGGAGGTCATTAACTATGACAGACTGGCAAAAGGCAGAATTTGATCATTTACAACAACATCAAAATACTGCAATTGTAGGAAGAAGAAGGAAGGACGGAAAATATCCAGTATCATTTGTTTTTGCTTTTAAAACGATTAAGAACATTATACCTGCTGAAAAATTAGAAGAATCTTTAGAAGGTTTTAAAGTCAGATACCAAAGATAAGAGGCTAAAAACCTCTTATAAAGTCCCTTAACAGCTATAATCGTATAACAATTAACATAAGGGATTTTATAAAAGGTTTAAATAAAAAAGGAGGAATAACACCCATGTTCAATATAACCAAACTCAAAAAATTAATTGATAGCAATTGCAATTTCTCACAAATTCAATTAACTCCTAACTTGCACTTATATTACAGCCACATGGCCGGGAGAATGTTTCTAACCCTAAGAGGTAAAGAATCAGTCAATATTATTCAATTCATGCAAAAAATGAGATTTCCTAGAATTGAAAATAATCTGGAAGTAATTGACATGTACAACAATGAAAAAATAAAATCCACATTTGAGCAAATAACAGAAGATTACCGAGCAGGAGGAAAGGCAACAAATACAAATATAACCTTCCTTGATGATACATTTTATGATAACAAAAAGGTTACTGTATTTAACTTAAACGGCCTTATTCGTTGCTTTGAAACTGAATACATAAATTGCTTTAAACAAGATAAGGTATATTATTACACCAACAAAGCACAGGAATTATTAATAGTAACCAATCAACATTTTGATCCTATAGCTGTCATGGTTCCGTATGGTAGATTAAAAGGGGAAGAATTAAAAAATAAAATTATAGAAAAATTAAGTTGAAGCACCTGCAAAGGTGTTTTTCTTTTTTATTTGCTCAATAACAGCAACCATACAATCAATAACAATCAACTATATTTTAACCCTATCACATCAAATATAACCTCATACAGTCCCTATTAACACCTATAAAATCCTTATCACCTGTCATTATACCTTAAACTCCTAGAATCGGCTCATATATTGATTATTGGATAAAGTTATATGCTATCAATTATATAAATAGCATTAATTATAAATAAATCATTAAAGAATGTTAAAATATTTATTGCTTTATCCGATAAAATCCTTTATAATAATACTATCACCACTAATAAAAGGAGTTGAACAAATGAAATTTAAATATAGTTATAAAGGAGTGCTATTAATGCAATACATAGGAATTAATTTTATGGATATGCAATACAATAATCTAACAGTAGAATCTTTCAGTGAACATTATAACCGTTATATGGTTAAACAAGATAACCTTATAGGCCACCAATTAATGACAGATCAAGAGATAGAATTTTATTTATCCAAACAAGAAAAACTAACCAGACTTAAAAAAGAATCTGAAGAACGAGAAAGAATTGAGCAGGAGGAACAAGAGCGACTAGAACAACAATATAATAACACTTATGGTTATACTGACAATTTAACACCTATGCAGAAAGGAAAAGTATTAAAAATTTTAAACACTGAGGAAAATTATTATTCTAATGGTGTAGAAATTGGCCGAATGACTAGAAAAGATTTTATTAAATCAATTCTTGATAATGGCGGTAAAGTGGAGCATAAGAAGGATATAAAATACTATGCTAGAAATTATGAATTAAAAATTAAAAAGAATGAATATAGGTTAGTATTGCAGGATAATACATTTTATGAGATAACAAAAACTGAGTATGATTATGGATTATATTTAATTAATACTTATACCCTTACATAAGGGTTATTTTTTTTATTCAAATACAATTATATTAACTATCCAATCCCATAAATACAATTATTACTCCTTCCTCATAGCCTCATACAGACTTTTAAATTCCTTTCTACTTATCATTATACCTAAAATCCTTAAAATAAACGTGAGAGAAATTATTAGATAAAATTAGATATAGGAATAGTAAAATAAATATATTGCATTAACATTGACTATCTGATATAATTATATTATCAACTTAATATACATAACAAATCAAAGGGAGGCCGATACAATGACTAAAAACGAAAAAATAAAAATATTAGAATTATACAAAAACACCTTCAATTTTTTCTTGGCTGTATCCGATGACAACAAATCCCAATACAAAAGTGAACTACAAGGAATTAAACAAATAACACATATATTAAAAATTGACGAATCAGAATTAATAGAAATAGAAAATAATTGCACCTATAAAGGAGAATTATATCAAGCTTGGCAGGACGTTCACAACTGGTTTAAAAAATTAAATCCTAAGTATACCGGTTATCGTTGGACACTTGAACATCTTGAAATGATGATTTCCAATTATGATTATTTACCGGAAAATAAATACTATCAGAAAATTGTTAAGCATGAAGAATATATAAAGAAGTTAATGATAGAGCAGGAGCAGAGGGAAAGAGCAATAGAAAATTTAATACAAAGTATGATAAATTAAGTCCCTTGCCGGGACTTATCTTTTTGTCTAATACTCTATAACAAATAACCCTATAACAATTTCCATATAATCACTCATACATTTACCAATAACCCAACACAATAACCACAACACAATCAAAAAATAAATATTGACATATAACAATAACATATGGTATACTATTGACAACCAACAAAACAATTATATAATAAATTTTATAGAAAGGAGGTGCGGAAGGGTAAGTGTTGGAGGTTAGTTAATTGTATAATAGTTAAATTATAATAAATATTAAAAGGAGGAAATAGTTTGCAAGATAATAAACTATTTGAATTAGTCAAGAATAATTTATATGTTGGTCTAATAGTAAAGAATTATAAATTAATGTGTCATTTATTGCAACAAGAACAAAAGATAAGCGGTCAAGGTAAAAATTATCAATTTGATCAATGGAAACAATATTTTAATTGGGAAAAACAAGGAAATAAATTTATTATTACTGAAATATACGAGGAGCCAATACTTAAACCAGATATAAAAGGAAACAGTATTTATAATGTATACATAGAAAAACTTATTCTTGATTTAAAGGTAGAACAAAGTATATTTTAGATAGTATTTATGTTATATTAGACAGTAACAATAAGGTTGTAACTTGTTGTTTTACAAGGCAATACGATAAGTATATACATAAATTTGCTAAACTCAATAAAATAGGTTATTATGCAGCTATTAAACAATTAAGGAGGTCACAAATTGTTAGCTAAATATAAAAATATTATTATTCTTACTATGTCATTTAATCCTGATAGAGTAACCGGAACAATTGCCGGGGTAGAATTTAAATCCGATATTTTGACAGATAATAACAACCAGCAGTATATTATTGTTAATTGTAATAAATATTACCTTAGTCAATTTAAGGTAATATAAAATGGATAATATTAACTTGATAACAACTATAATATATTTATATCTCATGTTATCAAGTTTTATTTTGCGGAACTATCGAATAATTGAATTATTTAACCCTTTAACTTAATGTAAATATAATTAATTATAGAAAGGAGCGATCACCTTGTCCCAAACTACTTTAATTTCCCTATTCGTTATCGGTAAAATAACTGAGTCACAATTTAGAAAATTATTAACAAAAGTTAAAAATAAATAATACATATCAGCTTGACAATGTTAATATATTAGTGTAGTATAATTATCAGTAAGTATAAATTAATAGGAGGTAATACAATGTTTAAAATTAAATTTTGTGGTTATACAGTTATAGCAGGTCAGGAAATAATTAGTCAATTGTTTGAAAATATAGAAAGACTTGATCAATATTTTGCAGGTAAACTAAGTAAAGGTAAAACATATTTTGTTATCAATTGGTTCAATTTTAATAAAGGTAGCATTTACTATGATAACAACGGTGAACCATACATAATTAAAGAGATTGACCACGAAAACAAAACAGTAATATTTTAAATACCTCATAATGAGGTATTTTTTATTGTCTTTTTGTTATCTATTATTATCAATTTATTATCGTATTTATTTTCCTATTTTATATTTTTTCACTCTCTAACCTTCCAACCTCTCCCCACAATCCCCTATAAGGCCGATAAAAATTAAATCAAGTATAATCATACCTGTATTTGCTGTATGGGGCTGTCAGAGGGATTATAATTGATTTTAGGTTAAATGTGAACAGATTTAGCTGATTGAAGTTAAAATTTAATGAATTTAAAGATTATAAAGAGTATAAAAATAATTATATAAAAGGTATTGCAATTATCCGTAAAATGATTATAATTAATATTGTAAGCTGATATTTGAAAACTACATATTATTCGAGGAGGTAATACACAATGATTAAATTTCAAAAATAGCAGAACAGAACAACAAAATAATAAAACCAAGGAGGTTATTAATACATATGAAAACTAACAATAACAATCAGGTTACGGCTCAAATGATCAATCAACTAACTAGGGTTTATGTTCAGCAAGCTAACGCAACCACAAAATAAATAATACATATTAGGAGGTTGTCACTGATGATGCAGAGATTTAAAATTATCAATCAACACGGCAAAGTATTAAGAGATTTTAAAACACCTGATAGGCCGGAGGTATGGGCTAGATTCTTAAAGCATAACGAATACCTTTTATTGGCTGATGGCAGAACATACGGAAGATTGTCAATTTTAGGTAAACAATACTATAGAGGTAGGAAAAAAGGTATACCATTATATGCTACAAATTAACCCTCTTAATGAGGGTTTTATATTTTTGAATATTTATATATATTAATTTGCCTATTGACAGATAACATTTATTTTGATATTCTTATATCTAAGCAATACAATTATAAAAGGAGTGGAACAAATGGCACGTAGGACAAAAGCAGAACTAGAAGCAGCAAGCAGGTTAATTAAATTATACTTATCTGATACAGATAATAACCCACATAAAGCCTGGGATGAATACATAAAATTCTATCTTGTATCAGGTCAACAACTACCAAGATACATAAAAGGTATTAAGGACTTTATAAAGGTATCTAAAGAGTATCAAAAGGAATATGAGTATAAGCAACAGTTAGAACAACGGAAACAAGAGAATAAAAACTTAGAACAAGATTATATAGAGAAAATTAAGGGATTAAGTAAGGAAGGAGATTACCAAAAGACTAAGGAAGGTTACAGTAGAGCGACAGGTAATAGTAAACTTGCATTATGTAGTTTGATGCATTATTTACATAACAAGGAAATAGATAATAACAAGGAAGAATATAACAAATGGAAGTTTACAGCCGATGAGATAAGAACATTTATAGAGTACGGAATTATATAACAATTAACCTGTCTTTTATAGCAGGTTTTATTTTTTACTCAGTTAAAATAAAAACTTCATTTTATTTTATGTTGGGTATTGACAATTATATTATGATTGTGTATACTAAAGATAGTTAATAATACATATTAAATTTTTTGAGGAGGTTATACAATGGCAAAACGGAAATTAAATGATATTTATTATTCAGCTTGCATGGAGTATTCTTCTTATTTACAATCTGGTATAATTAACTTTAAGGAAAAGGCCGATAAATTAATAGAAGAATATAAAACCAGAGGTGGCAAAAAGGAATTAAAATATATTAAATAATACATAAATTAGGAGGTTTTTATATGTTTAAAATAACTAAATGGTGTGCAGCAATAACAGACAGTAGAAAGGATGAAACTATAGCTAAAAAACCGAAAGGACTTGATTATAAATTTAGATTACTAGATGATGACGGGATAATATATGCTTATGGTTACTCAGACGATAACGACAGTGAAGAAGCATTCGCACCACTAGACAGATACCAACCAGATTATGGATGCACAGAAATACAATACAAAAATCCAGAAACAGGAAAGTATGAAACATTATAAAGGCTGAATAAGCCTTTTTATTTTTCTTGACTTCACAAAGTATATATGATAGAATACAAATATAATTTTAAGGAGGTGAAAACTTATGAACAATAATTTATTTATAGTCAAGGCCACAGATATAGACACTAACGAGAATATGGAATATGAATATGGTTGTTTGGAACATGCAAGAGATACTTATAACGTATTAAAAAAGCAATCAGACATTGAAAATTTAATAGTGTTAGAGTATGATTTTACAAGCAAGAAGTATCATTTAGTAGAAATGTAAATATAAGAAGGAGGATATATTATTTGATTGTTTTAAGTTTATTCGATGGAATAAGTTGTGGTCAATTAGCTTTACAACGTGCAGGTATAAAAGTAAATACATATTACGCAAGTGAAATAAATCCAAATAGTATTAAAATAACACAAAATAATTTTCCAAATACAATACAATTGGGAGATATAAGAGAATTGACAGAGTTAAAACTTAGAAAATTACCTAAAATTGATTTGCTAATTGGCGGATCTCCTTGTGAAAATTTAAGTATAACCGCTTGTAATAGACCTTCAGTAGCAAGTGGGCTAAAGGGTGAGAAATCATCCTTATTCTTTGATTATGTAAGAATTTTACATATTGTTAAACCTACATACTTTTTACTTGAAAATGTTGCTAGTATGAAAGTAGAAAATAAGAATATAATATCTAACATACTAGGAGTAGAGCCGGTATTAATTAATAGTAATCTAGTTTCAGCACAAGACAGAGAGAGGTTATATTGGACTAATATTGCAGGTATAACACAACCTAAAGACAAGCAAATATTATTAAAGGATATTATGCAGCAAGAAGTATTAGAGAAATATTATTATAATAAACCTTTTACTTTTAACGGTATAGATAAAAAAGTTATTGCAACATTGCAAGTCAATACCACTGATATGTGTAAAAGGGTTTATAATCCTAATTTCAAGATGGCAACATTAACAGCAGTAAGGGGAGGTTATCAAGAAAAGAAAGTTTATGATAATGGTAGAGTAAGAAAATTAACACCTATAGAGTATGAAAGACTTCAGAATTTACCGGATAACTATACATATGGATTCAGTAATAATATAAGATATAGCTGTATAGGTGATGGATGGACAGTGGACGTTATAGGCAATATATTGCAAAATATTAAAACAGAGTATGAAAATAATAATAAATATGATAATAGTTATAATATTGAACACATTGTATAATTAGTTAGGAGGTTAATTATAATAAATCAATACACATTTCATTATAGAATTAATTCTCATATTCTTGGGTATCCTGCATATTTAAAAATATTGGTTGAATCATCATTAGAGCCACAACAAGAAGTATTTAATATGATAGTTATAATGGCAGCGGAAACAGGGATTGATGAGAAAGAATTTATACCTATTAGAAAAAGAGAATTTAAAAGGAATAAAGATAAGCAAGTTTACATAGTTGATAATTAGAGTATAATTTTAATAAGTTAATTAAGGAAGAAAATGAAGGTCAATTGGCCTTTTTCTTTTTATCCTTGCAATAAATCTATACTTGACAATTATAATAATATTCTATATACTTATTATTAATCATATAACACTTAAAGGAGTGGAGCGAATGAAAAATAAAATTGAAGAACAATTAAAAAACACTCAATCTGATTTAAAATTTGCTGAGAAGTCATTAAAAAGTAGTTTAGAAAAAACAGTAATAAGTTTAGAAAGAATGTTAAATGAAGTAAAAATATATATTAACGATGACCGCTATACTTTAAACGATAAAGCCAGCAGAGTTATACATTTAATTCACTGGGGAATTGCTAATATGCATATTGAAAATTTAATTGATAAGGTAGGAATTCACCAAGGACTTTTTAAACAGTATAGAACTTTAACAGAAATATTAGATTCTGAGGATAAATAAGGCCAATTATGGTCTTATTTTTTTTATTTAAAATTAATCAAGTTATTTTATAAAAACCTATTGCATTTATTTTATTATTATGTTAAACTAACATTGTTAGTAAATCAGCGATTTAAATAAATAAAACTTTAGGAGGAATTCATCAATGAAAACTAATCAAATTATCGGTATTTTAAACACTTCTATTATCACAGCGGACGGAAACTATACCCTTACAACTATTACCACAACCCAAGCTCAAGAATTAGCACAAAACAACCAAATACTTTCCGCTGTAGGTCACGAAGCAACAGCACAAGTATTAACTACAATTTTGGGTGTAGATGTCCCGGTTAATCGGATTATGTATGCTCAGGAAGTCGGGCAACGAGCCATAGTTTTAAAAATTAATGGGAGGATACCGGAAGGTAAAATTTTATCTCTGGAGGATATTGAGGAAATCGGTTATACGTTAAAATTAATGGTAAGAAATAATTAGAATATTCGCCAGTTTACAGCGGTATCTGGTTAAAAACCGCTTTAGAAAATTATTAAAATTAGAGGTGATATTGTGCTAAGTTACGATAGAGAAGATTTTGATCAAAAAGTTCCAGAAGAACTATTTAAATTGTGGTGCGTTACTGACACATTAGAAATAGAAACTTTTGGAATGGCATTTCAATATAGTTCTAAAAAATTATTTTGCGGAACTTATGAAGAGTGCGAAATATTCCAGAAGGAAAAGAAAGAAAGAAAGAAAAAATTTAAAGAAGAATGCGACGAAAGGATTAGAGTTAGCCGATTGAATTCAATATGGGAATTAGCTACAAAGGCTGGTACAACTATAGACTGTACAGCAGAAGAAGTTTTGGAAATTATTTTGGAAGAATTAAAGTACAATATTGTAATAACACGGGATGAGATAATTTGTTCAAAACCAGAATTTGTTCATACATATGTAGAAAATATATGTTGCCACATAATGGAAGTTTTTAATATTAAGCCGTGGTAAGATTAGAGATATTAGAGATATTAGAGATAATCAAATAGTCCTTTATGGGACTTTTCTTTTTGTTTAAATATAAAATGAAATAAAATAAAACTTTACTTTGATCCTGATTTCCGATTTTATAAACCCCTATAAATCAATACTTTGTGAGATCAACACTTTACAAAAATAAAAATACGTGCTATAATAGGTTAATGGATTATACAGGAGGTGCGGAGCGAATGACACCAATTACAATACTAAAGAAAAGAAAAAATGGTATTTGTACTAAAATAATCAAAGGTAAAGAATATTCTGAAATGCTTTATATTTTTGGTTGTATTGACAACGGAGTTAAAAAAGTGGTAGAAGTATTGGCATTTAATGCAAATGAAGCAAGGCAGAAAATACAAAATGGAAAATATCATTTATTAAAAACATTATAAAGCTGGTATATTGTCACGATATTTTAAGGAGGTTTATTAATGGAAAATTTACTAAAAGAATTAGAAAAAATACAAAATGATATAGAAAGAGTATCGAAATTAAAAATTATGGGTAACTATACAGCAAGTCAAGCAGCTGGAGAAATTAGAACATTAACTCTCAAAGCTGGCAGAATCGCATTAAATTATTATAATGATTCAAGACCATTGAAAGAATTAACATGAGCCGAAAGGCTTTTTCTTTTTGTTTATAAAATAACCCTTGACATTATTATATTTATAGTTTAATATAGTAAGTGTAGATAGTAAATACATATTTAGAGGAGTGTTTAATAATGGCAAAGTGTATTAATTGTGAACAAGAAGAAGCAATGGAAAATAATATTTACTGTGAAAAATGTGATGCGGATAATTTTAGTCAATATTGCAAAGATGTTTCAGCAGCTTATTGGGCAGAGATAGACGAAATTAAAATGGGTGTACACCCTAGTCAAATAATTGAATAAAGTAACGATTTCATTTTGATATAGGAGGCCGACAACATGAATAAACTGTTAAAATTAAAAAATGATTTAGAACGTAAGAAAGAAGATTTACAAGAGTCACTCAATAAATATAAGAAAAATGTTCTGGAATTAATTAAAACGGCAGATGCCGAAAAGTTAACAGAGATTAACAGTTATACAAGTTATGGTAAAATGTTTGACATAGCTAGACAGATTGAGGAAATTAACGCAAAATTGAGAGTATGTAAATATTTATTAGAAGATGACAGGGACTAAAACCCCTGTTTTTTCTTTTCTCACCTACTTGACAACGTAAAAGAATAGTATTATAATTATATCTAGCACCACACATTAAAAGGAGGTTATATTAATGCTTAACAATCGTGATTTTATAAGGGTATTAAATAAAGTTAAGGAATTGGAGCAGAAAAAGAAATTAATGTTTACTGATTACACTATAGCTGAATTAAAGGATTATGTTGAGAATACAAATTTACTACTTGATTATATAGTAGTATTGGAAGAAGGGCTGAAGCAAAGCTCAGAGGAACACACAGAACATCGAGAACCAGCACAATTAAATTATATCGAACAACAAAAGGAGATTCTTAAAACTGATAAAGAATACCAACAAAAGCATAAAAAGATTAAGACCAAAATAGGTGATAGAATAAAGTATAGGTTGATAGAATTAGGTATTGAGCAAGAAGGTTATAAAACTGGAACCATAACAAAGAAAGAAAATTCTTCTTATATGGGATATACTCAGTTAGATTATTATATACAATGTGACGATGGAAATGTACATATAATTAACAATGATCAAATTGTAGAAAAATTATAAGTGATATATATAACAACAGGAGCCTAAAACTCCTGTTTTATTTTGTCTGAGGTATTGTAATATTATTATTTTTATATTATAATAGTATTTAAGCAATACATACATAATCAAATTAAAAGGAGTTGTCAGAACAATGACAAGAGAAGAAATGTTAAACCACGTAAAAGAAACTGTAAAGGCTTTTTACTCAGCAGGTGGAACTATAGAAATAAATTCTAGTTTACCATATGTAGCAATTAAACAACCGAACGGTGAAGAATACTTTTTTCAGGGTGAAGAAGCCGAAAACTTATTAAATGAAGTTCCAGAGGATATAAACGAGGAAGAATATATTATATGGGTATCTCAAGGTTGGTAAAAACCCAACCTTTTTTATTTGTTTGGGTATTGATTTGTTATTAAAAGTATAATATAATTGTATTTAGGTAAGTAATACATAATAATTTTATAGGAGGTCATACAATGATTAATGAAAGAATAGAAGAAATTAAAGCTGAGGTTGCAGAAATATTTAGAAGTAATAAAATGGAAGATGGTTTAATCCATGCAACATATAAGAAATACTTAGAGGGAATATCTAAAAATAGTCCATATGTTGACTCAAGAGTAGGTTTTAAAGGTGTAAGAGTGTAAGAAAATTATCAAAATTAATAGAAGAATTTAAAAGCATAAGTAAGTCTAAAACCCTTATATTGTAAGGGTTTTATTTTTCTAATATCAGATCCAAAGGAAAAATTGATCATGAAATTATTTTTTAAAGAGTAGAAAAATAATATTGACAGTATGAATAATATTTGATATACTTATTAAAGAATATAAATATAAATTTTGGAGGTAGATATAATGTATAGTATTTTAGTAATAGGTATAAACGGTAATAATGGTTATTTTAATAATTGGTTTTCAAGAAATCAAACTGCTGTTAATGACGTATTGAATCATTTGGTAGTCAATGACAGGGAAAATAAATTTGAGGTTGTCGAAGTAACAGAAGAAATAATTCAAGAAAATAAATTAAATTGCTTAGAAGAATTGCTGGAAACTTACCTATTGACCGATGGAAATTTATACTTCCTATGCAATAAAGAAATAATGCAAATAACATATAATAGTTTAAAATATGTTAAAGTTGATGTAGAATTTAAGGATGTAAAAGAACAGGTTGAAAAGCGTATTTGCTGGAATGGTTGGAATATTCACGAATATATAGCAGCTTAAAGCAGGGTATTTATTACCTTGTTTTTCTTTTTATATTTATTTTATTAATGATATTGACAATATACAAATTATCATATAGAATATAAATATAAATTTAATACATAACAGGAGGCCAAAAACTATGTCAAACTATTATGAGAAAAGAAAAGCAGGGGTTAATATTGCTCATGCTTTAATGAATCTTAATTGGAATGTATACAGCTATAAAAAAGATGAATCCGACAGTATGACAGATTATTATTCCCCTGCATATTGGAATGGGATCGCAGAGAAAAACGGTTTTATTTTGGTTGTTGATAATAGTTTTGCAAGTGAAGAAAAAGAAATAACAAAATATAACTCTAAAGGCAATTTATCTTTTGAAGATCAAGAGAAAATTAACAAACTTGAACAAATGACACAAAAGAACGGAGCGACAGCAGGAGAAGAAGAAAATGCCAAAGTGTTAATTGAGAAATTGCAAGCTAAAGTGTCCGGTGAATCTCAGTATATTGTTATTGGTAAAATACCTGCTTATATGGCTAATCCTGGGCGGTGTATTTGGCATATAGAAAAAGATGGTAAAATATATGATAAAGGAAACGCATTAACAAAATATGCAGACATTCCTGCCGATTGGGAATTTGATTTTGTTAAAATGGAATATAAATCAGGTTATGATACATGGTTTAACGGTGAAAAGAAAATTTTAACAGATGAGCAAGTAAAGGCCGTTAATGATTTTAAAGCTTTAATTTTGCGTTTTGAACGTGTTGTTAATAATATGTCTGGTATGGGTGATGGAACAACAGAAACAGAACAGAAAGGACTAGAACAGCAAGCAAAGGAAGGGTATGAGAAAGTTATTGTACCAGTAACAAAAAAGGTTATTAAGCCGATTCTGAAAGATGATACAATTATCAATATTAATGATGTTCTTTCTTTTTCTTATCATGGTCATTATTGGGTAGTAACGAGCATTTACCAGAATAGTAAGGAACAAACTTGTGTAGTATATGAATTATTAGGAAGTGAAAAAAGAGGGTATCAGCGTTTACATGGTACAAGTGTTAAAAGATATTATCAAGTTGAATCAAGGTTACAGAAGGAAATTGCAGAGGGTAAAGTAAAGGTATATACCTTGCAGGAAGTAAAAGAAACAAAAAAAGTTGAAAAGTGGGTTAAAATTAATCAGTCTAAAACTACATATAACAATAACACTAAGACCGAAAGCAAGCAGGAAAAGGAAGTAGAACAACCGGAACAGACAGAAACAATTAACACAGTAGTTAATAGTAATATTTCAAATTATGAATTGACTATAACTGCTGATGTTGATACTAGGGATAATTCCCCTTTGTGGGTTGTAAAAGTTGTTGACAAACTCAGTAAGGAAGAATATAAAAAAGTGGCCGGAGAATTCAAAGAATTAAAGGGTTATTATTCAAAGTTTAAGCATGGTTTTATATTTAAGTATGATCCTACTGATGTTTTAAAAGGTGAATCTGAAGAAATACAGGAAGAACAGCAACAAGAAGCAGAACAGACAATCAAAAAAGTAACCAGAACACCAGAGCAAGAAACCGCTGATAATATTATTGACATGTCTTTTAATATTATTACTGAATTAGGCATTGACGGATCAACTATTTTCAGCAATGAAGAATATAAAACCATGCTATATGATTATATTAAAAACAACAGTATATCTATAACTAATGGTATAATTGATTGTTTAAAAGCTGAAGAAGGTTACAACAATCTAATTGATGTATTACAATTAATCCATGCAGTTTATTGGCAACCGATTAAAGACGGTTTTATATATAACTGTCATTTTAAACAGTGGGGTTTACCTATGGAACAGATTCAAGAGTCCATAACATTGATGAATATATCGTTTATAGATATGGGCGAAAAAATAGGATTTGAAGGTTTGACAGCAGAACAGACAAGGCAGGTAAAAAATATTTCAGATATTAATGGATCTATATTGTTTATTGATAGTGAGACACCGGAAGTTATTATTAATACTGATAACAATGACATGGAAGCAGAACAGCAACACCAGGAACAACCTGAAGAATTAAATAATACTTTTGATTTTGACGATGATATTTTAAGTAAATTCGATAATATTGAAATTAACAATAACAGCCGTATTTCTGCTGATGATGAAGAATTTTGCATAGTAGAGCAAGAGCAATACAATATAGCTATAACAATGATGTTAAATTTAATGGAAGAAATTAAAAAATCTTCTGGAATGGATTTATTGAATGGTAAATGGTATGAAGAAAAATCCTCTAATAAGTATTTAGACAGCTATAAACTTAAAGAAATAGTATTAATAATTGATGGAATTAAACAAACTTTCATAGATAAAATAACATATCATTTCAGCAATAAATATAATGTGACCATTAAAAAAGAAAGAATGCAGAAAAATTATGGTTATGATATCACATATAACAATATAATTGATGATATTATTTTACAACTTGATGGATTCACTTTTACGGAAAAAGCAATAAAAGAGTTAAAAGATAAAACAAGAACAACCTATAGTTACTCAGATTATAGAAAAACTAGCAATATGAGTATTAAAAATAACAAAGTGATTATTGACGGTAGGTATGCTTATAAAGATTCTATATGGAATCAATACAGGTTAAATGGAGATTTTGGAAAGATATTTACTGCATTATATCATTTTGAAAATGGAACAATGCCGACAGATGGCACAGAATTGCATAATAGATATTGTGGGTACGCAAATGAAAAAAATGAAAATAATTACGATAAATATGAAATCACAACATTAACAAAAGCAACAGCAATAAAATTCTTTAAAAATGGTAAACTTGAAATTGAGTTTAAAAGCAATCAATATGCTACTTATTTTGCAAAAGAGTATTTAGGGTATATTGAAAAGGTAGCATAGTAAATAACAAAAGGGTTTACGGTTCCCTTATAAAAACCGTATAAACACAGAACAGTGAAGGAGTTTTAGTTTATGAAATACCCAATTAAGAATATTATTATACCTCAAGAAAAAAGAAAAGATATTAATGATAAGTGTTTATATGTAATTGAAAATGGGTTAAGTATATTATCTCAGACTGATATATTTAATGCATATACAGGTGAGGGTGGTTTGCATGGACTATCATATAGTAACTATAACAGTTTCCATTCTTACACTGAAGCGAAAAAAGAAATTGAACAAGGCCAATTCTTTACACCACATAACATTTGTAAATTTATGGTTGATTGTGTCAAACCTTCAAATACTGACATAACAGCAGACCTAACTTCAGGCATGGGAAATTTTGCTAATTGCTTACCAGTAGAAGAAAATATCTATCTTAATGAATTAGATATTAAAGCGGTTAAAATTGCTAAATATCTATACCCTAAAGCCAATATAACAGCCGAGGATATAAGACATTTTAACCCTGATATTAAATTTGATATTGTCTTTGGTAATCCTCCTTTTAACTTAAGATGGGAATTAGGCAAAGAAGAATATTTAAGTCAGCTATATTATTGCATTAAATCAAGTCAATTATTAAAACCTGCTGGCTTAATGGTTTTGATTGTCCCTAATTCATTCTTAAAGGATAATTTTTCAGATGGTGGAATGATTAAAGAAATTGATAAACATTTTAATTTTATTTGTCAGTTTGATTTACCTGCTGATAGTTTTAAGAATGTTGGAGTGAATCATTTTGAAACTAAAGTAATGATATTCCAGAAGAAAAGTGAACATTTAGAGGATAGTTATTACAATACTTCCAAGATTTCTATAACAGATATAACAAATCAACAGGCAGATATTATTTATAATACATATGTAAAACCAGTTCAAGAACAAAAGGAAAGAATTAAAAGTAAATTATTCTTTGAAAATCTCCATTCCTCTGATACTATAGAAGATCAGGAGTTTGCTTTTAAAGTTAAAAAGTTGCTTTATGATATAAAAAGGAATCCGAAGGTTAATAATAGTTATAGCAAGTGTCAAGAATATGTAAATAAATACTATACTCAGAAAATTCCAGAAGGTATGAAGTGGCAGGAATGGGAGAAAATAAGAGTAACGAAGAATAAGGTTATCGGTTATTTAACCAGAGCATTGAAAAAGCAGAATGAGGTTGAGCAGGATAAAATTTGTTTAGTAAAAAATAGTTATGGGTTAATGTTAAAGGGATACAGCAGGAAGAATAAACTTTATTTGTCAAAGTTAAATAGTACAAAAGAAATGTCCTTTAATGATATGATTATGCAAGGTAATTATCCTTTTGAGGATAAGACTTATTATAAGTTATGGAAAAGTAAATCATTGGTATATAATAAGCAATCTGAATTATTTAATGATACGACAGAGAATAACAACATTAAACTATTTCTTGATGATTTAGTTATAACAGATTATGAGAACGAGGAAGAAATAAAACTTAATGACATTCAAAAGTTAGATACTAACAAAATACTTCAAAAACAATATGGTTTATTGCAATGGTCACAGGGATCTGGCAAGAGCTTGTCAGGAATTTCCAATTCTTTATATAGACTTAAAAATACCAATATTAGAAATGTATTTATAGTAAGCACAGCTATAGCAATTAATAACACCTGGGACGTAATACTCAAAAATTATAAATATGACTATATAAGGATTAATAGTTTATCTGATATTAATAACATTCAACATGGTCAGATGGTTTTGATTACTTTGAATATGCTTTGCAAATATCAAAAGCAAATTAAGAAATATATTAAAAAGCAATCTCAAAGAGTTATGTTAATATTAGATGAATCAGATTCTATCAGTAGTCCTAATTCAAAGCGTACAAAAGCAGTATTAGACTGTTTCAGACGGGTTAAGTATAAAACCCTTATGACAGGTACTAGCACACGAAATAACATGTCTGAAGTAGCGACACAGCTTGAATTATTATATAATAATTCTGTTAATATGCTTAGTGAATCTCAATATATCTACCAAGAAGATAAAAAGACAAAGGAATTAAATGAAGTTAGAAATAAAATGTATATGCAACCTATTCCTGCATACCACAAAGGATATAGGCTATTTTCGGAATCTCATTTACCTGAGAAGATTACTGTCTTTGGTGTAGGCCAAAGGACACAAGATATTTATAATTCTAATATATTAAAGAATATAATTGATAAAACAATCATAACTCGAACATTCGAGGAAGTGACAGGTAAAAAGTTATATGAAATTATTCAAGAAACTTGCTATTTTAATACTGCCGAGAGTGAATTATATAGAAAAGTTATTGAAGAATTTTATGAAATGAAATATCTTTTCAGTAGCACAGGAAATTTACGGAAAGATAGAATGTTAGAAATTTTAAATCAGTTAAATTTAATGTTAAAAGTATGTGCTATTCCAAATAATTTTAAAGAATATCACAGCACACAGCAACCTAACAAGATTAAAAAGTTAATTTCAATGTTAAAGAAATTTGACAATGAAAAGGTTGCTATAGGTTGTAGACATATAAAAACAGTTGAAATTTATGCTAATGCTATTAGACAGCAATTCCCTGGAAGACCAGTGTTTATTATTACTGGTGATAAAGTAAGTTTAAATAAACGTAAAGAGATAGTAAAGCAAATACAAAAAACAACTAATGGAATACTAATATCAACACAGCAAAGCCTTTCAAGTAGTATGAATATAGGATTTATTAATAAGGTAATAATACCGGAATTATCTTGGAATGATGCTTCAATGAGTCAATATTATTTTAGATTTATTCGCTATACTTCTACAGAATGGAAACAGGTTTACTTTTTGACATATGAGAATAGTATTGAAAGTAATCTATTAAGTTTAATACTTGCAAAAGAAAAGTTAAATTTATTTATGAAAAATCAAGAATTAGAGGATGATGAACTTTATGAAAAATATGGAGTAGATTTTAATTTACTTGATATGCTAATGACTAAAGAAAAAGATTCTGATGGTAAAGTTAGAATTAATTGGGGTAAGCAAAATATTATTTAGAAGGAGAAAACCATGAGTCAATCAGAATTAATTGAATTAATAAATAGATGGCAGCAGACTAAACCTGCCATCTATAAGGCCAATATTAAGGTTATATGTGATAGTAAAGGTATTAAACCTAGACATATAGAAGAAAATTTAAAAGTGCCTTATAATACAGCTAGGAGTTATACAAACATATCACATGTTGCAAGAATTGAATTTATGACAGCATTAAAACTAGCTGAGTTATTAGGTGTAAAAGTAGAAGAATTTTTAGATTAATTTTGAAAATGTATATTGACAATATCAACTGAGTGTGGTATAGTAAGTACATGGAAATTAATTATTTTTATATTTTGTTGGGAGGTAAAAACATATGAAAAACATCTACATACTTTACTCTTGTAACGAATGGAAGAATCATGATAGTATGAGTTTAGTAATGGCATCAACGAGCGAAAGTAAGATAAGAAAAGAAATTAAATCACAAATTAAAGAAAAGAACATGGAATATGATGCAGATGTCAAAGATTTGAAGCAAGAAGAATTAAGTTATCTTAATAATTGTTTGAAGTATGGTCATATTGAAATAGTTGTTGATGGAGAACGGCAATAACAGATCATGATAAAACATGGATTTTATAACAAATTTAAGTTTGAAAAACGGAGTAAATGGAAGTATTAGAGAGTATAAAGGAGGTTATAAAATGGCAAAGAAAGAATTATTCAAAGTTGATAAATGTTACTACACAGATTCACTGGATTATGGAAAATACATATTAAAATGCAGTATCAGAGAAATTGCAAAGTTTGATAATGAACCAACCGAAGAACAAATTCAAGTAGCAATTCAAGCATGGAAAGATAACTCTTTAAATGATACTATAACTATACGTGAAAGACTTTGTGAAGATGAAATAATAGTTAACATATCAGATATTAAGGAATTTGGCATTAACAATCATAAGACATGGACTGCAAAAGGCAAATTTAAAACATGGTGGAAACGATTTTATGTAACAACTAAGGAAGGTAATTTCTACTGGATGCATGAATCAGATTTTCATATATTAAAAGAAATACTTGACGGTAAATATTCCAAAGAGAAGTATACCATTTCAGAATACAAGAATTATAGTGAAAGAAAGGCCACAGATTGGATATTTAAGATGATAGTGTAAGGATTATAATTTCGGTTTATAGTCATCCGATAAAACTATAAAATATAATATAAAGGAGAGAATAAATATGTTTAGAGTATATGTAAAATCAGGTTTGTGGGGAGAGTATGAAACAATGGAGAAAGCAGAAGAAAGAGCAAATTATCTTGTTAACAGGTGTTGGAATGATGATGAAGTGCATATAACAGATGAAAAAGCAACAATTTTGAAAAAGATCACAAAATAAGGTATTCGTTCAATAATAGAAAGGAAATTTATTTATGAAGAAATATAAAGGAATGTGCTCTTATTATAAAGGTGTTATAAACGATAAAATAATAGAAGTTGAATCTGAAAGTCAATTATTAAGATTAGCAAGTAAATATGCAAATACTATCCCTGTAAATCAACATATTTTATATGTAGATTACATATCAGTAGCTTTAGATGATACAGAATCCATTCCTTTACCACAGCAATATTATGTAAAATTATGTGGAAAAAAATGGGAGCTTAAAGGAACAGTGCCAGAAAAGTTTTAACAAATTTATAATTTTAAAAACGACAAAGGAGGTAATTATTAATATGACAAAAAGTAAAGAACAAACAATTTTAGAATTAAATAAGGAAAGAGATATAGCGGTAAACAACGGAGATTATAAATTATCTGAAGCATTAACAATTAGAATAATGATTGAAATGTGCGATTAGTGGAGATCTTATTTATTTAGTAAGATGAAATAAAATATATAAATTTAAAATAATACTTGACATTTATATTAACATTCTGTATAATTAATATAATAAGAAATAAAAACAAAGGAGGAATACATAATGATACCGAAAAGTATATTAGATTATGCCAAAGGAGTATCACAATTAAAGAAAGACACAGGAATTGATTTATTAAGTTTTGATTGGAGCGAACCAATGCTAGAGACTGAAAATGGTTGTGTATATTTTCTAACTTGGAATAAGGAGAAAGAGGAATATACAGTAGACCCAGAAGCAAGACAGGTTGAAAATTGTGAGGAAATAATTAGAAAAAGTAAAAAGGAGGAATAATTCAAATGAAAAGAACAGCAGACAGAATTTATTCAATTATATTCAAAAGAACAGAGGAATCTAATTGGGAACCAGGATTATATTTTGAAGGTTATGATAGTCAGATTGTTGACAGTGAAGGTAAAAATCCAGAAGATATTTACGATACTAAATCTTCTAATTTGCTAAATATACCGATAAGTTCAGTATTTAAAGACCTTGAAGCACGTTGTAAAGCATTGAATGATTAACCTTTAGTATTAACTTAGTGGCCTGGGCAACCACAAAAAGTCAATACTATTAAAATACCAAAACATCATTAGCATAAGTATTCCATGTATGTCTCCTAAGTTTGTTATCTCTGTCCATTTGATAAGATATAAGTGGACAGAGGTGATTTAAATAATGGAGAGGGGATATAATTATGATTCATGATTTAATACGTGGTGATTGGTATGTGATAGAGATTATTAATACTTTTAAAACTGAAATGATTACTTCATATCGTAATTTTACTATTATCGATGCAGAAAAAAATTTGAAGAATTAAAAATAGAATATCCTGAGAAAAAATTAGAATTATTGTTAGTTGTGAATAGAAAATTTTAATTATAGAGAGGAGTTAAAATTATGAAAACTACATATAAAGTATATGGGAAACTTTTAATATTTGAATTAAAAAACATTAACGGAGTAGATGGTCTTTTAGTAACTGATGAAGATGGAATGATGTTTACATCAAAAATTAATAAATTGCCGAGTGGTGGAATAGAAGCAGCAAAAATTAACAACAAGAATGGTTTAGATTGGAAATTTGTAGCAAAATTTTGATTTTAAATTTCATTTGTAAATATTAGCATAAAATGTCAGATTTATTCATTTAGAAACAGGTAAAAATATTTTTACAAATCTATTGACTATCTTTACTGCTTGTGATATACTAAATATACGGTAAGAACATAGCAAGCAGTAAGTAGTCAAAAAGACAGGTGACAATATGAAAGTAGCAGATTATATCCTGGAAATCTTAAACTCTCAAGAAAGACAAAAAAGTTGGCTGGCTGATAAGGTTAATATTAGTAAACAGGCAATGAATTATAAGTTTAAGAATAATAGTTTTACAGCGGAGGAGTTATTTGAGATAACAAAAGTGTTGAATATTAACTTGGAAGAAATGAGAGATAAAATTTAAGGAGGAATTATACAATGAAAACTATTAAAGTTTATAATATCGGTGAATTAATCAGAAAGGAATTACCAGGCAAAATGGTTCACATGCTTAATAAAGTAGCAATAGTAGAAGGTAATAATGGTGTAGTTGTATTTGATGATGAGGCAATAGGATGGAAAAAGAAAAGTATCGAAGAAGAAATAAAAATAGGATTAACAGATATACCAGAAGAAAATTCATACTATGTTATTCCTCAGTATACCGTTAATGCTTCAATCAAAGAATTATTAGAAGCAGACTATGAAGAAATGCCGATAACACAGTTTGTTAGTAGGTATAATTATAATAGCAGGTTGCAGAATAATTTTAAGACCATGTTAAGAACGATTGATGAAATTGGATTAGATAGTAAAGAATATTTTAACGATAAATTAAAGGATGGTGTTATTTAATATGACAAGTAATAAAAAAGACTTAATTATTGTTTCTAATAAAAGAAAAAGAAAAGGTATGGAAAATGTTAAAGATATTCCAATTAATCATGACAAAATCAAAGAAATTGCAGAAAAATTAAAATCTAAAGATTAATATGATAAATCAATTATTTGATCGTGAAAAGGAGATGAAGTGTCATGTTTAAATTAAGTCAAAAAATTCATTGCAAACAATGTGATTTTATTGGTAAAATAGTAGACACTAATAAATATTATCAATGTCCATCTTGTCAGAGTAAGAATTTTTATATTATCAAAAATCCAAAATTCAATTATACATCTAAGTGTTATGCTTGTTTGTTTAAAACTAAAATTGGTTGCCTTATTGATGGCAGAGAATATGGGACTAGAAATAATTGTGTTTGGTTTGAAAGTTATACCACTACTTTTAAAATTAATGTATATTTGTCTATATAATATTAAATTAAAGGAGGAATTTATCAATGATAGTACATTGCCCTCTCACCTGTAAAAACAACAATAAAGGTTTATGCTCCCTAGATAAAATAACTATCAATATTGATGGTTGTCTATCTTATGAGGAAGAAAAGTTAATCATCGGCACATACGAAGATAACATGTTTACTTTTAACTCAGAATTTGACCATGATTTTCTTGATAACCCTGATTTTGCTGAATCTCTTGATGATAATTTTATCCATGATGATACTGGTCTATACTTCCTTGGTACTGAAAAAGAATACCGGGAAGTAATAGAAAAAGCAATTAAAAATTGGGAAGGTTAATCCTTTCCTTAAGTCTTCCGAATGAGGATTTAATAAAGGAATTAAATTAAAAAAAATTATAAGGAGTATGCTAAATAATGATAATAAATTTAAATAAAACTTGTGATTGCGGAGCAGAATTAACATTTGACAGCAACATTGACGGACATGGTATTGAAAACTTAATTGACGATAAACTTTATAAACTCCCTTGTCTTAATTGTGGCGAAAACTGGCAATTCAGAGAATCAGATGTTATAATTAAGAAATTTTATGTTTGGGGTTCTGGTATGACTTCGCCAAATAATAAAATTCTTGATTCTGGTGAATTTTCAGAAGAAGCAGCAGAAATTGCTATATCGAAGGGACTGAAATTTGAGATAGGTTCGGAAGATTGGGCAGTAGAAATTGAAGCAACAGGTAATGATATGGATATGGCAACTAGATTCGAGCAGAATATTCTAGGGTACAGGGAGGTAGAATAGTACGGTTAAATGCAATTGTGGTAAATGTAAAACTTGTTTAAATCGTGAATATGCAAAACGTGCTAGAGAAAAAGCGTTTGCTCAAGGTTTATGTGTTAATTGTAAAATTAATCCTATACGAGAAGGAAAGAAAACTTGTCAAGAATGTTGTGATGCAGCGGTAAATAGACATAGAGAAAGACAGAAAAAAGCAAATAATTTATGTCATACTTGTTTAAAACGACATGTAATAGAAAATAGAAATACTTGTTCTTATTGTTATGAAAGTAGTAAAAAATGGTTTAAAGATAATTGTGTCGATGGTAGATATAAGAAGTATACAGATACTTATAAGAAACATCAACGTATAGGATATGAAAAAAGAAGGAAATTAAAATTATATGCTAGATTATTAAAAGTATTTTATTATATATTAGAAGGAGAGAATAAAATGAAAAACTTTCAAATTTGGGAATCTGATTTTAATCAACATTCAGATCGTGGTGGTATACTGATACCAGAGTCAGAAATATCACAGATGATCAATTTTACCAATATGTCAGTATGTAGCATTAATAATTTAGCAGTTACCAAAATTAAATACTTAAACGAAAAATTAAAAGATTGGAATCCGTTGTATGATGAAGAAGATTTAAGAGAATTCTTAACTGAGGAAGGTTATAAATTTGGTAGTATTGATTATTTAAGTGATACCGAATCACCACAAGAAATAGTTTGCTTTGATTTTATTAATAAAAACTTCTTCAATCTTGCTGATTGTGAAACTACTCCTTGGTATCAGTGGAGCGATAGTAGCAATCTAAAAGAAGAATGGGCAGGAGAAAATATTGGTATCACAAAGGTAGCAGTTGAGGATGTAAAGTACCTTGACTTGGATGAGCATGATGGTAACGATTGGTGTACTGGTGGTGTTAAATTCTATCATGAAACAGTCTATCGCGTGGTAGCACTAGATGGTAGCAAGGTTGATAATATGTATATGTTATGTCAGTGGTCACAGTGGCAGGGGGATCATGAAACTGCTAAGATATTGAATAAGGATGAGTTAGATAAACACTTAGAGGAAATTGGTTATGAAATTGATTAATTTAGTCTGCTATTATTCTGCTCATTTGATTTTATATAAGTGAGTAGAGATGGTAAGATTGAATTAAATAAAATTAAAAAGGAGATTACCAAAATGAAAATTAATTATGAAATTTTAACTGAAGAATTAAATGGTGTTGAATGTTCTATTTATGCTTCAAATGGAGATACTACTTGTTGGGTATGGAGTATTGATCATGAATCAGGACATGAAATATTCGATAATCCACAAGAAGCAATTCAAGATTTGAAAAATTGGTTGTCAGAAACTAAACTAAGTGCAAAAAACAAACGTAAAATTACAGAATATACAATCTAATGCCTAGATTTATTATTTGTAAAATATGCGGTAAAGAAAAACTTAATTGTGCCAAAGGGTTGTGTAAGAACTGCTACACAACCCAACATCATAAAAACAGAGGTAAGCATTATCCTTCAGAATTAAAGAATAAGAAATGTCCTTATTGTGGTGAACCAGTGTCAAGATTTAGAGGGATAAAAGCAATAACTTGTGGAAGTGAAGAATGTAGAGGTAATTTTTTCAAAGATAATCCAGATTTTAAATGGTGATATAAAGGAGATATAAAAATGCTAAAATTAATTATCATTATATCTATTGTCTTATTATTGTCATGTTCAATTGTTTACTATAAATTAAAAAAAGTAATTTAACATAAAAGAAAACTTTTGTGTTGAAATGAAGGAGGATAAATATGACCAAGAAAATGGATATCGTTAATGAATATATTAATTTTTCTGATTATATATTAGCAGAGACAAAAACAAATAATATATCAATATATGCAATTCTACACATAAAATCTGAATGGAAAAGACTTTTTAAATTGCAGTTATCTGAATATGGATTTAACAATATAGCTATTACTGAATTATTTGTATGGGGTAATAATGGTCATAATTGGAGCAAACTTCATACTGATGCTGAAGAAGAAAAGAAAAATGTAATTGAATGGTTTGGTAGATTAATAGCAGAAATACGTTATTGTTGTGATAGAATGTCGCTCGATAGACTTTTTAGATGTCATTGGTTATTTAACCATGCTATAATCCAATTTAAAAAAGAAAACATACCTTTATATTGGTATAATGGCATTGTATTTGATGGATTTGATTGTTTTGATGCTGATAAGAATAATATTAATCAGCAAAGAATATTATGTGAAAATTGTGCTTCTAAATATAAAGGTGATGATTTAATATTAATTGAAGATGGTTATTGGAAAAATAGTGGTTGTAGTTTATGTGATAGAGAAGCAGAATATTTTATGAGATTTAAAAATATATCATTAGTTAAAAGGATTAAATAAGGAGAAATAAATATGATAGATGCTGAAATTAAAAGACACTTTGATATTCTCAAGAAACATGGTTACGTTAGCATTTATGATGATGACTTAGTAGAGAAATTTAAGCAGTTCTTAGATTATATTAACTTTAGGTATTGTTTAAATAAAGATCGTGATTATAATTGTCCAGAAAGAAATAGGTTTGAAATAGAAAAATGATGTTTGTATTTATATTATGATTGTGTTATAATGTATGAAAGGTTAAAAATAAAAAGGAGGTCGATATAATGAGTAAAATTAAGTATGAATTGTCCCAAGAAGAAGCAAAAGATATACTTGATTATATGAAGGACGTATTAGAAATGTATTATACTATAGATATAAACATTTATAAAGAATGTGTAAAACTAAAGGATAAATTGCAAATTCAATATGAAGAACAAATAGAATCATTATTAGTTAAAGGTAAAGTTACTGCAATATTTTAAAGTAAAGTAAAACATTTAGTATCAACTCGTTCTGGTGAGTATAAATAGAACTTTAGACCAGAAGCGTTCCTGTCTAAATGGCAGGAGATAGTTAAAATTAAAAGGAGGATACATAAATGAAAAAATGTCAATGTGGATTTGAAACTGGAATTAATAGTTATAATATTTGTCCTATTTGTGGTAAGCAATTAGAAATAGATAAAGGTAAAAGAAAGTATATGATGGGGTTATCAGCCGAAGAAAGCTATGAAAAAGGAATTGAAATGACATATGAAGAAGCCAAAATAGTTGACAGAGTATTAAAAGAATTGAATTATGGAGCAAAAAGTTGGTGTGGTAGATGTTGGATAGACTTTGAATAAAAGATCGGTTTTATTCAAAAGTAACACTTTACAATTATATTATTAATATGTTATAATAATAAAAATTAAAATAAAAGGAGATTGATAATATGAGTCATTTTACAGTGGCAGTTTTTACAAAAGAAGGTCAAACAGTAGAAGAGCTACTTGCACCTTATCATGAATTTGAATGTACTGGAATTGTTGACCAATATATTCAAAATGTAAATCAATTAGATGAGGCATACAAAGAATATAATAATTATTCATTTACAAAATTAAAAGCACCTAATGGAGAATTACATAGTCCATATGATGATAAATTTTATCGGGAACCAACAAAAGAAGAGCAAAAAACTATTGGATTTGGTTGTGGATGTGGAAATGGTATAAGTTATAATTCCAAAGATTGGAATGATGGAAAGGGATATAGAGCAAAAGTAAAATTTATTCCAGAAGGTTATGAAGAAATTGAAGTTAAGGCAGTAGATATTATGTCTTTTAGAGATTTTATTGATTATTATTATGAACGTGAAGTTTTACTTGAAAATGATAAACCTGATATAGAAGATGTGCATAAATGGGGATGGGTACGTGTAAATAATAAAGGAGAAGTTATAGAATTAATCAAACGTACAAATCCTAATGCTAAATGGGATTGGTATCAAATCGGTGGTAGATGGTCTGGTTTATTAAAATTAAAACCTAATGCCACTTCAGGACAAAAAGGTGACAGAAGTTGGACTAATAAAGATAAAATTATTCCTGAATGTAAAGTTGATTCAGTAAAAGTAAAAGATATTGATTTCTCAATAGATAAAGAAGAATATGAAAAATCAATAAGGTTTTGGGAATTAAAAGTTGAAGGTGATACACCAAGGAATAAACAGGAAGAAGAAATAGTAGAAAATGATTGGTATAAAAAAGAACATTATATTGAAAGATATGATTCTAAAGAAGAATATGCAAAATTAACAAATGAATTTGGAACTTATGCTGTTATTACTCCTGATGGGATTTGGCATTCAAAAGGAGATATGGGATGGTGGGGATGTAGTTCAGAAACAAATGAAGAAGCAAAGAAATGGAATAAATCATTTAAAGAAACTTTTATTGATAATGTTGATCCTGAATGGACTTTAACGGTTGTAGATTGTCATATATAAAATAGCACACCTCATAAACCCTTATAATATAAGGGTTTTCTTTTTGCCATTTCATGATGAAACAGATATTTCATATTGATTTATGAATGTCGTTAGTGTATAATTAGAATTACAAAATAAATAATCAAGGAGGTTAAATCATGTATGAAGGTATAGACATTAAACCAGAGCAGTTACAAAAATTATGTAATATAGTAGGTAAATGTAGTTATGCATACGGAAATAATAAAGAACATTATACAGGCACAGGAGAAGAAGAAAATTGGATTATAATTATGCCTTATAATGTTAAAAATGATGAAATGTTAGGACTTAAACTTTATATATTTGAAAAAGAAGAAGATATACCTAGAAATTGGTTTATGCTTAATAAATCAAAGCATACAAAATTTACATTAGGAAATATTAAAGAATGTAAATTAAAATGGTTATCAGAACATAATAAATTATCATATTATCTTGAGGATGAAAATGGAAAATGGATTGATGTTACGTTTATATAGTTTATATTTAAATCAATAAAAATAAATGAAAATCAACTAATTATTTCATTAAAAGGTATTGCTTTTTAATTAGAAGTGTGGTATTATATATTTAATAGAATATAAAAATAAATGTTGAGGAGAGATGAAAAATGACAACGACAACTAATAAACCAACTTTTGTACCTTCAAGTAAGGAAATAAATTCTATTGTAGGGCAAATTGAAAAACAACAGATTGCAGTAGGGAATCATCTACAAAATGTTGTACTTGCAGGTAAGGAAAAAATAAAAAACATTCGTGAATACATGGAGAGTCAAAGAAATTATGTTTGGGAAAATTGGAGAGCCTCAAATTTAATCCAAGCTATTTTGCTTAACGACCCTATTCCTGAAATTATTATTTATAGAAATGATGATAAAAGTCAGTTCCGCAAAACACTTGATGGGCAACAAAGATTAACTACAATTTATCTTTTTGTTAATGATGGATTTATACTTGATTTATCAAAGTCAATTTATCCTACATTTGAAATTGAAGGAGAACAATATACATATCAGAATTTGCAAGATAAACTGTTCTCTGAATTGCCAGAATTACTTAGAGATATAATCCTTAACTATGATTTAAGAATATTAACTGCTAATAATTGCACAGATGAACAAGCAGAAAGGTATTACACCAGTATGAATGCAGGAATGAAACCATTAAAACCTGCTGAGATTAGAATGGCTGGTATGGGAATAAAAGTAAGAAGATTTATTGGTGAAACTTTAAAATCGGATTGGATATTACATTGCTTAACTGAAAAATCTGCTACTGGAAATATAGGAAGTGAAATTATATCTCAAGCATTAACACTTATGCATAACAATTCAGCAGTAGAATTATCTAAGGAAAACATTGATAAGGTTATTTATTCCTTTAGAGATACTGGAGTTCCTGAGAATCTAAGTAATAATATGATTGATATCTGTAACTATCTTAATGAAACAACGTCAATATGGATTGAAGATAAAAAGTTAGAAGATTCAAAAAGAGAAAAGGGTAAAAAAGTTTCTAATTATTCAACTTACCGTTTCTCATTCTTCAATAAAACTAATACTGTAATGCTTATAATGGCAACAGATAAAGCCATTAAGAATAATGTACCTGTTACTGAGTTTGCTAAATGGTCATATAATTTCTTCAAAGAACCTAACCAGGACTATAAAGATGGTATGGTTGATAAGGTTTATGAATTGCAAATGGTTGATTTAAGAATGTTGGCCATTGATGCTGAAATTGTTAAGATGAGAAGGGAAGCACCTGTAGAAACAATAGTAGTAAAACAGACTTATGAGGATATTCAAGCTGTATTAGATGAATTTAAGGATGAAGATAACACTGAATCTGAAGGTGTTAATGAAGAAATTAACAATAACACTAATACAGATTCACAGTCCGAAATTGGATTAGATGAAATTCCAGAATTAACTTTAGAAGATATACCTGATGTTGATTTGACAGGACAAGAAGCAATATAATA
>Ga0209728_1000243_pt1 | contig 50591 bp, 87 predicted proteins | sample RifGroD1_FD_183997 | JGI IMG/M metagenome (GOLD analysis project Ga0209728, IMG submission 183997) | Groundwater microbial communities from Rifle, Colorado, USA - Groundwater D1 (SPAdes) (version 2) | ecosystem: Environmental > Aquatic > Deep subsurface > Groundwater | place: Rifle, Colorado... | reverse complement strand
TGAGAATCTTTCCTTCATAAAATCTCCTCCCCATTTACGGATATAGTAATTCCGGTTTAGGTTGAAGAATTTATTATTAGATCCACCACTTCCTTGCTTGATAGTTCTACTCCAAAAATGAAAGTAATAAGAATTTGTAACTTTTGCAGATTTGGTTCCAGCAAGGATTGCCCGTCGTGCTAAATCGTTGTCTTCAAAATAAGCCGGGTAGTGATTTACGTCAATATAACCCACCTGATCGAAGAAAGATCGAGTATATAACGCTAAGTTATGTGTATCACTCATTCCCCCTCCAACATCATATCCGACTTGATCACTCCAACCTGTAAATCGCTCCCACGGCTTTTCTTTCCACGAAGCAAATTTTAGATCTTCCCCATTAAAAAGAGGTCTTACTTCAGGGAAATCTTTTACTAAAGCTTTGACATTATATTCTTGTGAACATAACCAATCATAGCCTATCTTCTCCTCTACAGATATTAGGGAATCAATTGCATATGGGTAAGCAATGACGTCGTTTCCCATTGTTACTAGATTATCATATTTCCAGTGTTCCCAAGTAAAATCATAAAGATCATTTAAAGAATAGGGGAACCCGTAGTTCTGATTGTGTACAATATGAGGAATATCATTTCGAGCACACCAACCAGCGGTATCACCATCCCCAGGTTTCCCTACAATAATACACAATTTATACGGAGATTTTACAGTATCCCAAACTGATTGTACCGCTAACTGTGTGAACTCTAAATTTCCAAAAGTAACAATACCAATAACTGTCTTTTTCATATTGATACAACCGTCTCCATCTCTTTGTAGGGATCTTCGGAATCGCTCTGCCAAAACTGCATAGCTGGTACTGTCAGCCCAATCGTTATCTGTGAACTGTTCCGGTGGTTTGTTATTGCTAAGAATTTTTTATCCGGATTAAATAAATTATTATAAATTTGAGTAAATACATAAGGACCGGAAGCCCTACCTATAATTGTTTCACAGTAGGTACTAAGATACCCAATAGCATTTAGATCAAATGCCCTATCAAAAATATCTACTGTACTATAAAGATTGGGGTATTTATTCTGAATTGGAGTAGTGACTACAAAATCTTTATCGGGAAATTGAACTGCTAATCTCTCTACTAATGGTAACATCGGAAAATTTCTAGCCTGCCCAGAAAAAACATCCCCGGTAGCCACCAGAACAATATTCTTTCTCCCGTCAACAAACGCATCCACAATAGATTTCTGGTATAGTCTACTAAAGTTAATCCGAGGAATATATTTAGTAAGATTATCAGAGAACTTATAACTGATACCTGCGGATCTAAGTATATATTCATAATACTTCCTATAGTTTTCTAAACTTAACCCAATTCCAGGTAAGATGTTTCTACTATCTAAACCAAGCCACGTATTAAAATACAGGTCACTTGCCTGCCCTTTAACATAGGCTTTTGATGGTTCCATTATCCATTCTTGTGGTTGTGCATAACGGATTCTATCCAGGTCTTCTGTTAAATATGGACTATGTAAATGAGCATAGAAGAAACCCGTTTCTGGAAAAGCTTGTACAAGTTCCCGAACAAATTCTTTTGAATTATGATAATCACCGTTACCATAATACTGATAAAAACAAATTTCACGGTACATGTTTATCTACATACTCTTCTAAGACTGAGGTTACATACTGCTGTTCCCTAAAAGTAAGTTCTGGGTAGGACGGTAAAATAATAATTTCTTTTTGTAGAAGACTTGCTTTTGGGGAGTTATTAGCAGACCCTCTCAGGTGTTTGTGAGAGCTTATAGGATAAAAGAAGGGTCTTGTTTCTATATCCCGGTCAAGGAAGAACTTCTCAGCAACATGATAACCTGGGTTACCAATAACTCTTATACCAAACATCCAATTGGAATGGGTAGTATTCTCCGCTGTTTTCTGAATAACCAATTTAGGATTACCAATAGATTCGATAAGATCCTTATAGTTTAAGTATCGAGATTCTTTGAGTACCTGGATTTTACTAAGCTGCTCTAATTGAGCTACTAATAAAGCAGCCTGTAAGTTTGTAAGGCGGTAATTAAACCCTAGAATATCATGTACAAAACGAGTCTCAGACTGGCCCTGTCCCCGGCGTTTCTTTGCTAAAATGTATAACTTCTCATCATTAGTAACAAATGCTCCACCCTCCCCTGAGGTAATGGATTTGTTTGCATACCACGAATAGGCAGAAGCTAGAGATTCCGTACCTGCTTTTTTTCCTTCATAGGTTCCCCCAAAGCCTTCACAACTGTCCTCAATAAAGGTTATATGTGGATACTTTCGTTTTAGTTCAGGAACGTTGACTATGTTTCCTAGATTATGTACTACTAAGCAAGCATTTGCTCGGTAGATATTTTGTCGGAGTTCTTCTTCTGGGTAGTTCCAGGTATCTAAGTCTGTATCTGTAACGTACATCAAAAAGGGTGTAGTAAACCGTAAGCTATTCCATGCAGCTACATAAACGCTATTCGGGGCAATAATTTCAGTAGCACCCGTTTTATCGCGGAGAGCAAGGGCAACCAAGTGCATAGCAGTGGTTCCGTTTGATGTCAGGAGTAGGTATTTAACACCTAAATAATCTTTGAGAATTTCTTCGGCCTTGTCGAGGAAATACCCAGAGGAAGAAACCCAAGAGGATTCAATCGCTTGGGTAACATATTTCTTTTCATTTCCATAAAAGTATGGTTTATAAACGGGGATCATTGTATGTCCTTCATTCTTTCTGTTGCCCCAAACCAGCTATCCTTTTCTATAAATGAGTAATAAGCATTATTGCAACTTGTAAAATTATATTTATATCCTAATGAAGTCATAGCATTAAATATATTATCAAAACCACTTATGGGGTACTCTACACACACGACCTGTGGGAGAAAAGCAGAGCCGGACATCCCCCATATAGCTTGTAATTCATGTCCTTCTATATCAAGCACAAGTAATCTAACAGGCATCGAGATTAGGGTCTTATAGGTTACAGTCGTAACGGCATACTCATCAAACACACAGCCATACCCTTTTAACTCCTTTAGGTGGGCCTCTGTGTGTGTAAGAGAACCATTGTCATTACCCCCACCCGGAGCAGACACTATATCTCTAAAAATAGCCGTACCATCCTTATTAGAAAGAGCGATATTATAGTTACAAGCTAAAACTCTATTTTCTTCTAGCTGCTTAAAGGCATACTTAGATGCTTCCAAATTCATGCACGCCCAGCCAAAGTATTTCTCGAATATATAAGTAGATATCCCGAAATTAGCTGCACCACACTCTATAGCTACGTTCTCACTTCCAACTATATCATGAAAGTAATTGGTATATAACACCTCATCTAATGGGGGAACCCCATGCCCATGATATATCATCCTACTATCCATAGGTCTTATACGGTCTCTGAATAAATCTGCCAGAATCCAAATCTTCTCCTCGTGCGAAGGACATAAACATCTCCACGAGCTTTTCATCAATTTCCTTGATCAGATTATTGCGTTGCAGGTTCAAATCAATTCCTCTATGGAATACTTCATAGAGTTTTCTAAGTTTTTCTTCGTCACTAGCAAATTGTTCTACAAATTCTTCATAACTTAATTTCCGAATTACATAGAATTCATCTTGTGTAGCAAACATCTTCATGTCTACTGTATTTAATTTATCAATTAAACTACCTAAAGTATCACTCACTTTAAAACCTCCACGGCCACGCCCATACTATCATTAAATGCTATTGTCCGAATCTCTCTTTTATATGTATCACAGAATTCAACCAGTGCCTTATATTCCTGATCTTTATACCCAGTATAACCATACAGCTCATCAAAATATAAGATGGTCCCCGGAATAATCAGTTCGTTTAGGGGGAATAGGAAATCTACAGTAGAACTATATAAGTCACAATCAATATTGATAAAAGAAATAGGAGTCGTGTCTAAATTATTTAGAAAATCCCAGACGGTGCTTGAAAAATAACCATTATATAACCTAACATTACTTTCTAATTTTGGTTGTTCCTTAAGAGCAAAGTAATCTTTTTCCAAACCACGCCATTCTACTTGTAAACCGCGAAAGGAATCAAAAGCATGTAAAATTCTAGGCTTAATCTTTGAAGCAATATGGTTAGTAGAAATACCAGTCCAAATTCCAAACTCTAAAATTTGCCCCATAAATTTTTCTTTGTTAAGACAGTAATCTAAGATCTGTAAGTGGGGCTGTTCCCTTCCAAACCGATAAAAAGATTCTGCATTTGAGAAATCTAAAATATTATTCACTACCTATAACCTTTAGAATTAAAACCTTATCCGTATTAATTTCCCCAGTAGAGAAGAAGGTATCTTCTATAGCGGTATTATTCCCACCAAAATCATCAAATAAAACATCAATATGATTTTTAATCATTTCTTTTCTTTTTAAATTCCCGATCCACTCTTTATCTGAATTACAGATATAAAAACTTGGTTCCGGGAATCCTCTTTTCTTCCACAGATCATAATCAGAATCTGCAAAGTCCGGGGAATGGGCGGTTAGAATTCCTACCTGATGACCTCGCTTGACCATTGCTTGACAAAATTCAGAAAAGAAATAAGTATGTTTCCAAGCAGTTCCGTCGAGGTCTATAGCAATTTTTAGAGGTCTAGTTAAAGAAGTGGTCACGGTGACTTCTTTCTAATTTTAAACCTACTTTATATCCACCTAAGATGGGATCAACCTCGGGCCCATCTAAATAATCCATCTTTAAGTAGGATAGGACATCTAACCCCGCCTCCATTGAAAGAGTGCAACCACCACCAAATCGAGCATTGATTTCTGTCATAAAGATTTCCCCATCTTGGGAAACAATAAACTGGGTATTAGTTGGTCCAGTAAGTCCCATAAGCGTACTCACTCTCTTTGTAAGGTGAACAAGTTCCGGGAAGGAGACTGTCTCACTTGAGATTACTTCTCCACCACTAACCCTGCTACGAATACGAGGTACAGAACCATACCAAACACCTAAAGGACTAAAGTAAGAATCTACCGAATACTCAGTACCAAATACAAAATTCTGGATAACATAGTTCGGGTTCTTAGAAAAGTGCTGTAGATCATCATAGTTGTAGACCTTATGCAAGTCTTGAGAAGCGAAACCACGAATCGGTTTTGCAATAACCGGAAAACTACTTCGAACTATTTTTGGATAAATGTGTGGGAAATTCTGTAACATAAAATCTTCAAACTTCCCTTTATCCAAGCAAGTCTCCGCTGCTTCTTCTTCTGAACACACTAGATTTGGTAAGACAAAAGAAGAGAGCATAGCTACAGCAGCATCTTGAAGTGGGATAACAAGATCAAAATTACCAACTTCCAAGAGATTAAGAAAGTCAACTCTGAAACGCGGATCTCCCCAAGCGTAGCCTTTATGAACAGTTCCAACATTAGCTAGTGGACAACGTGGATCTAATTCATATCCTTCTACGGAAAAGCCAGAAGAGAGAAATCTTTTAGACAGGGCAACCCTTCTCCCCCCACCAGCGAATAAAACCTTATTTGAATGTTTCTGGGACATTGGTAATATTTGTTCCACCTTTTTCCATTAATTCTACCGGGGTAACTTCAACGTATGTACCACACTTAGTAACTTTACCATCAGAAGACGGGAGATCGTGTTCACATTTAAATTTCAAAACCGTCTTCTTACTTTCTGGGTAGTTAAACCACACCGTACCTAAAAGCATTTTACATTCCGGACAGTAAACGTAGGCCATCCGAGATTTGTAAAACTCTTTTGCCTTGATTTTAAGATCCTCAAGATAGTTGATAACACTCTGCTCTTTATCACCTTTACGGTGCCTACGGGTGATTTTAAGATCTTCCTGCATGGAGGAAATATCTTTCCGTAGAGAAGACATCATGTTATTCAACTCACGGAGTATGGTAATATTATCTAAAGATACGCCCATACCACGAATATTATTGTTAACTTGCTCGAGATCTTCAAGCTGAAGAATGGCCTGAATAAGTGCCCGGAGAACTAATTGATCATTAATCTTAAGATCAGTAAGATCATAGTCTTCGGTGAAAGAGGAAAGCTTGGCATCAATCCGTCTTTCTAACGTCATAGACGGTTGAGCATTCATTTCATACTCGGCCATCTTTTCATCAAATTCTACGTCAGAAAGATCTCTATATTGTTTGAGATTTCTGACCCGTTTGGAATATCGTTTATCTGTGTAATGCTTTTCAGTTTCCTCTGGCACTTTTTACTCCCTTTGACTTGATCTGTTCACTATAGATATTATACAGTTTTTCTTTGTTTTGTGCCACAAATTGCCCAATTCCAACCATTTTTATGCATTCTTTATGAATATAGATATTCACATAAGGTCTATCTACTCCAAGTAGGAATTCTAATTTATAGTTTTCCATAATCTTCTGGCACTGGGGACAGATCATTCTTATCATTTCCTTTCAGATAAAATCGTAAACTTTTTACTAGGGTTGGGGTTAATAGTTCTTCATCCCGAAGAAAAATAAACTGAACTAACCTATTAAGATCATTTTTACTAAGCATAACATACACTAGATCATGGTTATCTCTACAAAGATCCGCATCCATTGATCTCTTGAACTGCTTACCACAGTATGAACAAGCCCACTTGTCTTTTGCTTTTATAGCCACCGCATTCTCCTTTAGATAAAGTATATCAGGAATAATATATTTGTCAATAGGCAATTTGCTTCTTGACAGAACTAATTTGCTATGTATAATAAGAGTCTAGCACATTAACAACTGAATATGAACACCTTACAAATTTGTAAGGTACCAATTCTATTGACAAAACGTTCGAAACGTGTATAATATAAAAAGATAAAGTGACGCTCAGAATAATTGAGCCGCCGATCACTGCGGAAGTGAGAGGTTGAAAAAACCTGGTAGTCAAATAAAGGAAAAATAAATTGTTTACTTTAGTAGATAACACTAATAAAAATAAGTTAGTGAAAAAATTGATAGGCAGTAATTTGGTTTCTATTGACACGGAGACTACTTCAAAGAATCCAATTGAGTGTACACCACTTCTTCTTCAACTTGGCATTGAAGAAGATTTATTTATTATTGATCTTAATAAACAAAAGAATTTTGCTTCTTATGTTATTAAGTTAATCATAGACTCAGGAAAGCTTTCTATCATGCATAACGCTAAATACGACCTGAAGGTCATCTATCGCGTAACAGGCGAATGGATGCGGAGTGTCCATGATACAATGCTGGCTGAAGTTTTAATTAATCAGGGGCTTTCTTCTCAATACTTCTCCCTCGCTTCTCTCGTAGAGAAGTATTGTGGGGTTGTCCTTGATAAAGAAGTCCGTTTAACTTTTGAAGGATTTAATCCGGAGGTTGATTCTTTCACACAGGAACAACTCCTGTACTCCGTTCTGGATGTTAAATATCTTCCGGACATTTATCAAAAACAGGTAGTCGCTCTGCAAGAGCAACGCCAACAGCGGGTCCTGGATTTGGAAAATGAGTTAGTATCAACCGTGGCGAAAATGGAGTATTCCGGTCTTCTTTTAGATAAAAAAGCCTGGCTTGGGTTGGTTGAAACTCTTGATAAACAGGACAAAGAAGTGCTGTTTGACTTGTATAATGAGTTCCGGGTTTTGTTTGCCACAAAAGAATTTTCTAATGCTCTTGAGGCATTTGAGTTTCTTGCTATACCAGTAGGAACAAAGAAATTCCAGAAGGAATTATCAGAAACAACGGTTCCTGAGAATATAGCTCATATAGTATGTTCTAATGTTAATTTTAACTCAAATAAGCAAATCGGGTGTATTATTGGTCAGTTATGTGGAATTCCTGGGCTTTCTTCTGTTGATAAGAAGACACTTGGTAAGTTTCGGTTTGAATACGAGTTTATTAATCTTCTCCTGACCCATCGTGATTTGGAGAAGAAGATGAATACTTATGGAGAGAATTTTATTGATTATATTTCTCCCGTAGATGGTAGGATTCATTGTGAGCTTAATCAACTTGGGACAGAGACGGGAAGGTTTTCTTCAAATACGCCGAACATGCAGAATATTCCGAAGAAGAACGAATACCGGACGGCTTTTGTAGCTCGTTCTGGGTATAAGATTATTACAGCAGATTATTCTCAAGCTGAGTTGAGATTGTTGGCTGCTGTGAGTCATGAAGAGGTTATGTCTCAGGCTTTTATTGATGGAATCGACTTGCACATTAAAACCGCTTCTCTTCTTTTTGGTGTGCCCGTTGAAGAGGTTACAAAGGATCAACGCAAAGATGGGAAGACTTTGAATTTTGCTGTTGTGTACGGAACAACTGAGTACGGCTTACTATACAATTTTGGTCTCCCAATTGAAACAGGCAGGGATTATCTACGGAAATATTTCACCGGATACCCAAACTTAGGTAGGTTTATTCCTGCCGCCGGAAAGAAGATTTTAGAGTTAGGTTATTCTGTTACACCTTATGGCAGGAGACGGAATTTTGAAGCGAAGGTTTTATATAAGGATGCTTTTGAGTATGAGAAACTTACGTCCGCTATAAAACGAGAAGGAATTAATCATATTATTCAAGGAGGAAGTGCAGACATTGTTAAATTATCAATGGTTACTTTGGACAGAACACAGCCGTTTGGAGATGAGTTTAGAATTTTACTTCAGGTCCATGACGAACTGGTTTTTGAAGTACGAGAAGAAATAGTAGAGGAGGCAACCGCTTTTGTGAAGAAAACTATGGAAGAGGTTGAACAGAGGTTTTTGGGAAAAATTCCCGCAGTGTTAGATGTTTTTATTTCTGATTCATGGTATAAGGATTAAGTATGGCAAAAAGCAAGGATTTCTTGAAGGGTTTTCTTGAGCAGTATTCTGACTATGTTGTTACAGATGAGATGTACGGAGATGTTCGTGCAATTTCAACGGGATCACTTAGTTTAGATTACTGTACAGGAATTGGTGGAATTCCAATTGGAAAGTTCACAGAAATTTATGGTCCAGAAAGTGTCGGGAAGACAACCATTTGCTTGAGTATAGCAAGGAATGTTATCCTCTCTGGTAAGAAGGTTTTGTATATTGACGCCGAGCATGGATTAGATTATAATTATATTCGAATGATTGCTCCGGAGGCGACTGAGGAGAATTTTATTCTTCTGCAAACAGATCTTTCAGACGATGCTTTTACAGCATCTGAGCAAGCAATTGCTTCGGGCGAGTTTGGTTGTATCTTCTTAGATTCTCTGGCTAATCTTGTTTCAAAACGAGAACGAGCGAACGAGTTTGAGAAAGATACAATGGGAGTTATCCCTAAAGATCTTGCTAAGTTCTTACGAAGAAATAGTCATGCAATTCGGAACACAGAAACTGCTTTTGTGTTTGTGAATCAAGTACGAGATAAGATCGGAGCTTATGTCCCGACTTTGGAAAGCCCGGGTGGACATGCTCTTCGGCATATGTGTAGTTTGAGAATTTCTCTCGCCTCTACAGGAAGTAAGGCTACTCGTATTACTGTAGGTGATGAAGAAATTGGTATCTTGACTACATTTAGCATTAAGAAGAATAAACTAGCTCGGCCTTTCAAATCCCACTTTATCCCTATTCTGTGGGGCATTGGGATTGATCGGACTAGGGACATTGTAGAGCTTGCAGAAGTTATTGGTGTCATAAATAAAGCAGGTGCTTACTATCGTTTTGAAGGAGAGAATATTGGTCAGGGGTTAGGGAAAACATTAGAATTTCTTAATCAAAACAAAGAGGTACTTGACAAGGTAGTAGAAGCATGCTATACTATTATGCGTAACGAGCGAACGAAGGAATTGCAAGATTTGCTTCCCGAAGTTGCTGAAGAACTTTAATAACTGAATAATAAATAAAGTAAAACCCCAAATGGGGTAAATTTATACTATAGGAGATGATATGGAGAGAACACTAAGAGTGAAAAGATTGTATTGGCTCGGAGATTATAAGAATATAGAATTTGGGGAAGAGATTACCCAGATTCCCGCAGATATCGCTTTCAATCCAGAAGTGATTGATCGAATTCGATATTTGCAGTTACTGACAACCGAGATAAGTTTTCAGAGATATATATCTTTGGTAAAACAAACCGCCGGTCTTGCATCAGAAGATGTGATCGCTGCTTTGGAAAAATCAAAGGTACAAACATTTGATGAATTAAAACAAGTCCTTAATGGACACCTAAAGACTACAGGAGAAGAATAATATGGGCGCTGATTTTGATGTTTCAATTTTTGAGAAGAAAGAGCAACCTCGGTCAACTTTTGAAAAACCGGAGTATTTGACTTTATCGGTTGGACAGCACACTACACGTGTGTTGGCTACCCCACACAAGGTTTTTATTCACTACATCCCTGATCGTAAGCTGACGATTGCTTGTCCCGGTGAGGATTGCCCGATTTGTAAGACAAACAAACGCCTGATGGTCGAGTTTCCTCATGACTATAATAAGCAGAAGGGATTCATGTCTCGTCAGACTCGCTTCTTGATGAATGTTTTGGATCGTACTCAGGTTAAAGTGTGCCCGGGCTGTGGTGCCGAAGTAAAGCGTGGTGCAGATGGGAAGTTCTCCCCGATGTGCTACAAGTGTAATGTTATGGTAGCTGAGGTTCCTGTTACCAAGTCTAACAAAGTTAAGATTCTTGGGATCAGTCAGAGTAATGCAGACGTTTTGTTCGCTCTGCACAACTCTACTCTTGATGATAATAACGATATTATTGGTCTCAATAACTTTGATGTAAATTGGCTGGTAACTAAGAGTGCTAATGGCAAGACTGCCATTACCCCGATGGCCTCAACGAATCGGGATATTCTGGACGGTGAGTATAAGTTGTGGGATTTGGAAACTGCAACCATTCGGCTTACTGCTCAGGAACTTGGTGATCTGGTCAACGGTGCTCAGTTGCGGGATATCTTCCTCTCCCGTCGTGAAGAAAAGCAAAGCGATCTTCCGAAGGTTGAGAAAGTATCAAAGGAAGTAGAGTCTGACATTCAAGACGCTATTTCGGATCTGTTTGGTAGCTAAATAAGAAGTAAGTGGGAGCGTAAAAGGCGTATCCTACCGCTGCTGCGGGAAAGGTAGTAAGAAAACTGTGCAAATCAGTACCCCACGAAATACTTGAAAGAAGGATAAACATGAATACGGTTATAAAAGATGACTCAATTGTGATTGAGGTTGGTTCTGTAAGTAAGGTTAAGATCAACTCGAGCAATCTGCATACAATTTTAAACCATTACTGGGCAATCCCGGTTTTAATTAAGATGTTAACAGATCTAGGTGTTAGTGATTTCTCCGAGTGGGATGCTGCTCGAAAAGGGCGATATGACCACCCCGCATTTATTGAGATACAGAAGGAAGCACAAAAAGAGCAGCCCGTTTCTGTAAGGGTTCGGTTGTGAACCTGTATAAAATATATTCTGCGGATTTTAAATCGCCGTTTAAAAGTATCTGGTTGTTGTCATTTGTTTGTATTACTTGGTCATTCCATCCAGGTACTGGTGATTTACAAACATTCAGTATTGGATTATACTGGGAAGCGGAGTTAAATTTAATTTCAATCTATTGGGATAGCGGAGAATGGTGGACAAATGGACGATGGACTCGCAGCTAAATATGCTGATTTACTTGAGAATGAACCTAGTCGGGCAGGTACCCACTTAGCCAGAATGTTTGGTGAGCTAACTGATACAAACATAGATGGAAAACTGATGGGTATTTTCTCTAAGTTAGTTAAAATCTATGGAGCTAGGTTAATTTATTTTTCAGTGCTAGATGTAGCAGATATGGATAATGTTCGTCCAGGAAATCCAGCAGGGCTTCTTTCTTACTTTGCTAAGAAACGCTTAGAGAAAATGAAAGCATATCCGCAAGAAACCCTGGAAGATTTTATCAACAAACAAAGAAAAGACCTCGGTAAAAATAAAAAGGTATTCATGAGGAATTTAGATGAGTGAGCTTTTTAATCACGACGCTGAAATCGCTGTTCTAAGCATTATACTAAAGAATCCCAGTAAGTATTATGAACTTACTGGGTTACGGCATGGAATGTTTGCAACTAAGAATTACGAGATGATTTTCCAATCCATAGCAGATCTTAATGCAGACGGGAATGCAGCTTCTTTTCCGATCTTGAGAAGTTACATGGAAAGTACGGGGATGCTCCCACAGGTTGGTGGAGAACAATTACTTACTTACTTATATAATGCTTCTTATCCAGAAGATAATATTAGTTTCTATGAGAATTTAGTTATTGATTCTTATCGCGGAAGATCACTAATCCAAGCTGCTACAGATGCACAAAATACTGTACAAGCTGGTGGGGTAGATTTAGCACTGTCACAAATTCGCCGTACTCTGGATAATTTAGCTACAGCACATGGTAAAGAAGATCTAACAGATTTTAGTGATATCCTAACCGCTGCTTATGGAGATATCCAGGAGCGGGTTGCTGCCGGTGGAAAAATGCCCGGTCTGACTACTGGTTTTCAGAGTTTAGATTTGACTACGGGCGGTTTTGGAAAAGGCGAGGTTTGGATTGTCGCCGCAAGGTCCTCGATGGGAAAGAGCGCATGGATTTGCAACTCGGCATTAAAAACAGCAAAAGCTGGTAGCTCTGTTGCGATCTTCTCACTAGAGATGCCAAAAAAAGTTTTGATCGAACGTATGCTTGCTATAGAGACTGGTATTTCAATTAGTAAAATTCGTTTTGGCAATCTTAATCAAAAAGAAGTAGATGCTATTTTTGAAGCTACTAAGCGTCTAAGAGATTTAAAGATTGTTGTAGACTCAAACTACTCCGCCGATATTGACTACTACACATCTACTGTTAGGAAACTAAAGAAAAATAACGACCTGTCTGTTACCTACCTTGATTATATTCAGTTGATGGCTGAACGTAGTACAGAAGCAACCCATGAGTTGGGGAGGATCTCTCGTGGCGTAAAGCTTTTAGCTAATGAGTTGGGAATTACTAGTGTGGTTGTATCACAATTAAACCGCTCACTAGAATCCAGGGATGATAAACGGCCAACTCTTGCGGATTTACGTCAGAGTGGTAATCTCGAAGAAGATGCGGATAATGTGATTATGCTTTACCGAGATGAGTATTATAATCGTGAGAGTAAGCATAAGGGTATCATTGAAAATATTATCCGAAAACAACGTAATGGACCAGTAGGAACTGTTATGTTGAAATTCATTGATGAAAGTAATATTATTTATGAGGACTAGAGAATGGTGAACCGGGCTAAAGTTAAAGGGACTGCTTGGGAGAATCTCGTAGTGGATCTTCTAAATAAACATTTAGATAAAGCTACATTCAAAAGAATTCCTGGAAGTGGTGCAATAGGAACAATTATGGGAGAAGGTCTACTCACCGGGGATATTAGTGGAAAGATTGCGGGGTTCCCTAAAAAGATTCGGGGCGAAGCAAAAGTTGGGTATGGGGGATCAAAACAATTAACCGTAAAAAAGGAGTGGATTGATAAAATCCATGAAGAGGCTGCTAACACCCAATCTCTTCCGGCTTTATTCTGTAAGTTTAGTGATGCTCGATCCGGGGTAAAACATTTTGTTGTTCTTTCCCTGGAGGATTTTATTGAAATTATGAATTACATCACTATGATTAATGGTGAAGAAGATGACTAAATACGAAACTTTATGGGATTATTTTCTTTTTCTTTACCAGAAAAACTTTGGTATCCGGGCTGATGTGGTTGAAAAGTATGCTGTATTAGATATCCTTGAACGGGTAGCAAGCGGGCAAACTAATCAGATGGTTGCAGATACCATAGCTGCTGAGGTAGAGTATGTAGATGACGTAGTAAAGAAATATTTTTCGTTCCCAGGATGGGAGCGGGAATTGGATGTGGATATGTGGCAGATGTACCGCACTCTGGGTGGAGATATGTCTTATACTCGATCCGTAGTCTTTACCATCAGTTCTATTATGGATAATAAATTATTTTTACAGGCATATAAAAATTGCCGAGAATTAGAAAAAATACAAAAGGAAGTTAATAGCAATGTCAGATAAACGATTTGCCCCACCTGATTTTGATGATATGATGCAACTTACTGATTTAATTCGTGAGTTGTATGAGAAGGTAGAGAAGATGGAGGCTGTGATTGATGAAGAAGTGGCTAAGACCACCACAGAAGTCACAACCAACCCAAATTACTTTGTCAACGGTAAGGCTCCGTCTATGGAGCTAGTAAAATCAACCTATCAGATTCGTGGTTTAGACGGAAACCTTTTTGATAAAAGAATGAAATTAGCGGAAGTAAAAGCCGCCCTAGAGGGAGCAAAGCTCCGTTTCCAGGTTATGCGTGGGATGATTGATATTTATATTACTGATAGTGCAAATGCTAGAGCAAGTGTGGTATGAACATCAGTGCTTCCATGATTAAAGATGTTCTGGTATGTTCTAAACGGGCTGATTTTAGAATCAATTATCCGGAACAAGCTATACAAACTACAGAACAATTAGTAGGTTCTGTAGTCCATAAGGTGATCGAGGATTACTGGCGGGATGAGAGAGCTGCTTACGAATATGTAAACCTTACAAATTTGCAAGGTCCAGAGAAGGATAAATGTGTTAGAATGTTAGAGAGTTTCTTTGGAAACTTTTACTATCTTCTTAATGAAAATGATCTTGTTGAAAAGTATTTTCGTCTCGAAATTGGAGAAGATCTTTTCTTAGTAGGGAAAATGGATCGTGTAAGTGTGGAAAATAAAATGGTTATAGACTGGAAAACTTCAGCCTCAACACCGTTTTCTGTTGCGAACGACCCGCAGTTTATTATTTATAACTATGCATTCCGTAGATTGTTCAGTGTTCCGGCTGAGTTTGTAGGGTTTGCTTCCCTTACAAAGGGTAGAATTGTAAAGTTTGATTATGATAAACAGTTAGAAGAAGAGCTTTTTAGTTCTATTATTCCGGATGTAATTAGAATTATTAAAACAAAAAGTTTTATTCGACAAGGGTTATTTGGTTATAATGGTATTGGTAGAATAAGTGGTGCCTGTAAGAATTGTGCTCATTATGAAATGTGCAGGCGGGAGGGTGAGTAATGTCTTGGTATATAGAGTACCTACTTAGGAGAAGTGACGAGATTCATAACGCTGTTTCTTCACCTGAAAAAAGTATTGCAGATACTGATCATGATAGCTATGAATCTGCATTCAATCTGGATTCAGACTCTTATAATGATCTACTCTTGATAGAGAAAAAGATAGCGGAATTGGTAAATCTTGGTATAATAAAAAATAAAGATGTGGAATTCCTCTCTTTAATTGGTGCTGGATTTTCATTTCGAGAAGTTGGTAAACGTTTAGGAGTTGTAAATAAAACAGCAGTATTTCGTTTTAGGGCATTGTGTGCTTTAATATCTTATTATACGGGTTATATTTTTTGTGATGATGAGTTTCTTCGTAGACTACAAGAAGATCACAATTTAACAGATGAACAAGTAGAGATTGCTAGGCAATACATGCAATCAACATTAAAGGATAAGGTTGTAAGGAGATAATATGTATTCTGAGAGTGAGATTCAAAAAGTAATTGAGACTTATGGAGATGTTACGTGTATTCATCGTCATCGTTGGCCGGATCACAAGAGTTGTTTTGCTCGTGGTCTTATTAAGATCAAGAACGGCGGTGGGCGTTTAGACGCCAAACAGTTTGAGAAGAAGACAGGTATTCCCTGGTACAAGGTTCCCGGCACTCGGGTTGGTTATTTTGATATTGAAACTGATAATTTGAATGCGGATTTTGGTACTGTATTATCTTGGGTAATTAAATCAAAGGGTGAGAAAAGGTATGATTGTGCCGTAGTTACTAAAGAAGAGTTGTTTAATGGTACGCAGGATCGACGTCTTGTCGAAGAGTTCGTTGCCGCCCTTAGTAATTATGATATTATTTGCGGATATTATTCTACCGGCTTCGATTTTCCATATATGCGTGCAAAAGCTTTGCATTATAATATCCCATTTCCTGGGTATGGTGATTTATACCATTGGGATGTTTACTACACTGTAAAATCCAAGTTGAAAATTTCTCGTAAATCGCTTGATAATGCTTGTGATTACTTGGGTATTGTTGGTAAAACCCCGATTAGTAAGGATGCGTGGAGAAAAGCAAAGTACGGTGATCCCGCTTCTTTGAAGTACGTTCTTGATCATAATTTAGGGGATGTTGATATTCTTGAAGAATTGCATGATCGGTTAGAGTTTACTCGGCAGTGGAATAAGCGTAGTGTGTAAAGGAGATTTAAAATGCACGGTAAAGAAATGATGACAATTATTCGGTCTATTCAGCGGGAAGATGGTAAGTATGATATTACCCATCAGGTTGTGCATCGTAGGTCTTCTGATTTGGAGAATTGGGAGCAGCAGGTTTTAGAGGTTTCTGATGTTGCTGAGTCTGAAGAAGAGGGGGTTAAGAAAACCTCTAATGAGATTCTGATGTATTTGTATGCTGTTCGCGGAGATCTTTTCAATCTTCCGGAGGCCCCTGATGATACGAGTCAATAGGTTAGAAGGAGTTAATAGCTTAGTTTTTAGGCAAGATGAGGGGGATAGATTTTTCATTGCTACAAATACTAGAGTTATTATCTCTATTTCTACTCTTGCAGCTATATTGAAATTTCTAGTATTTAATGAATACATCAGTATTAAAATTTTAGAGGAGATTTTATCAGAATATTATGAATTTCTTGATGAGGACGGACCAGAAGCGGTGGGGAAATTTACCCGCTAGATTTCAGATAATCCTAGTTAGTGGTAAAGCAGGAACTGGGAAATCTACTGTTGCTCAGGTAATGTCTGAGGTTCTTGTATCAAATGGAATTCTAACAAACATTGTTCCGGTTGCCTATCCTGTAAAGGAGTGTGCTAGGGAAGAGTTTGGGTGGAATGGTGTAAAAGATGATAAAGGAAGAGCCCTCTTACAAAATATTGGGCAGATGGGTAGAGACTATAATCCCGACATCTGGATTTCTAAAATAGGTGTCCTAATTTCTGATATGGTTTGGCGTACCGGGTGTGTTATCATTGATGATTGGCGCTACCCAAATGAGTACGAGTATCTAAAAGACCGGGGATTTTACGTTTATAGTGTTCGTGTGAACGCACCAAAACATGAGGCTCTTTGGAGTACAGAGTTCTACAACCACCCATCGGAAACTTCTTTAACAGATGATGATTGGTATGATTTCCGTATTGACAATGATGCACGATCTATGGTAGAATTAAAAGAAAGAGCAAAAGGTGCTCTTAGTATAATTTATGATAAGGAGTTACGATGAATGAGATTGAGTTAGTGGTTACTGCTCCGGCAGTATCAATGTTGTTGCTTGAGGGGTTGAAGTGGTTACTTCGCCGCTGGATGGGCGAACCCGGCGTAAACTTTAATGATAAATTCTATTTTATCTTCTTAGCTGCCCTGGGTGTCTTGGTTCGACCTCTACTTGCTTGGCTGGGAATTGGTGAATATCAGATTCCTACTGATTTTATGCTTTTTCTGAAAGAAGTTATCTTAGTAACTTTGAATGCTACTCTATCAGTAGCCTACTATGAAACCAGCCTTAAGAAGTATAAAGCATACAGTGAAAGTCTGCCTGAGTAGGTTAAAATGCCAAATTTATTACGAGGGATGAGTTTTGTATTTATTATGGTAGGGATTATTACTAGTATTATTTTAGGAGTACCCCTAATTATCTCGTATGCAAAGCATCAGGATTATCTGAGTATTGTATTTGTACTCATTGGTGTAGCGATTGTAGCGGCAATGTTTCGTCTACAGTCTTACATTGATGATCTAAGTAGGGGTTAGTTTGTTGCCGGTGGAAGGCTTGGTGTCTTGCGATCTCCATAAGTTCGTTATAAGTTGGGTTCGATCCCCAAACCGGCTATACAGATATTCACTCTTGACAAGACGAGGGGTTAGTGTATAATAGAAGTATAGAACATTAATAACTAAATAATACACATGCGCTCCCGTCATATAAACGGCCTAGTATAGTAGATTCTCAATCTACTCATGAGAATTCGAGTTTCTCCGGGAGCACAGTTTTGCCCTCGTCATATAATGGCTTAGTATAGCAGACCTTCAATCTGTTCATGGGAATTCGATTTTCCCCGAGGGCACTATTCAGCAGGGGTGGTAGCCTGCTGGAGATTTTCTCCTTTTTTTTTTGTAGTCGTAATCGTCTAACTTGGGAAGACCACCGTGTTTACAGTGAAATGAGGGTTCGAATCCCCCTTACGACTATGTGTTATACCTGGGTAGTCGAATGGCGAGACGGGCGACGGCCTTGTTGTAGGTTCGAATCCTACCCCAGGTGCTGTATGCTCCTGTATACCCCCTTGTTTCTAACTAGTGGAAAGGTTAATGGATTCATGAGTGTTCGAGTCACTTCAGGAGCTCAAAGGAGATTGATAAAATGATTTTAGCAGAACATGATGAAAGTCGTTTACGAAATATTCAACGAATGGTTGATAATGGTACTTATGTTTTTGAAAGGGATGCGGTGGATTTCTTGTTAGAGGTAATTTCTATCCTTAAAGAGGAACATAAAGTTATCTACGTGTATACAACTGAATTACCACCGTTACCTTATATTGATCCAGATCATGTTATGACAAGTGGAGCATAATGATGGATATTGCAACCGGGGCGTTATTAATCTTATTGGTGCTTATTCTTTTTGGGAACGATCTCCCAAAGGAGGGCTTACAGGTAGCAGTTGTTGCAGCAATTTTTGCGATTGCTATAATGACTATTTCAGCTATCTTTAAGAAAAATAGAAATGGCTAAGTGTGGGGTTTGTAGATCCTGTCTCCGAATCGTTACTCTAAGTCCGAATAAGTACCTAGTCTGTAATTTCTGTAAAACAGTGTACACCCTAGAAAATGGGGAATTAGAGATTGTTTTCGACCCGGAAATTATCCAGAGAGTCGGAGAGAAAACCGGGTGGAAAATAGAATAGAGTTATTTTCAAAAATGGAGTATTTGAAAGAACAATATGAAACTAGATAAAGCTGTACGTCGAGAACGGAAAATCCAGCGTCGTCGTTATGGTATGGTGGTAGATGGCTCAGGGACTAAAGACTATCCGAGACTACAGAAAAAGCGATCTGAGGAAATTAAAAAGCGCCGAGAAGAGAAAGAAAAATTACTTGAAGAAGAATAGGAGGCAGCATGGTTAGAAATGCCGAAATTCTAGCAAAGTTAATTGATGAAGATTTTGGGTTTGAAACAAAGGAGAATTCTCGGTGGGGCAAAGCCACCGACCACGATAGCCTTGTTTTAGACAAGGAAAAAGGAATCTTTTTCTGGAATAGTAAAGAGCTATCTGGCGGGGCAATTTCATACTTAATGGGAGTAAGAAAGTTATCTTTCCCCGAAGCTAAGAAATACCTTGCTAATTATGAGTATGAAGATACATTTACTCTTACTGTAAATACAAAAGTTGGTGATGTCTATGTTTATCCCAAGCTTGTAGATGTATTCTTTGAGTATGGTCAGGAGAAGGATAAGAGGCAGTATTGGTATAATAGGGGGATTAGTGATTCAACCATTGACAGATTTAGATTGGGGTGGTACAATAATTACAATACAGTTCCGATCTTTATGGATAATGCACTCAGGCAATTCCAACTGAGATCGGATAATATAAACGGTAAGAGGTCAATTACGAATTATTATAAGAATGTCGGACCAGTTTTATTCAATTCCGATATTCTAAAGTTTACGGATAAAGTCTATATTACAGAGGGGTTGACAGATTGTCTTAGGCTTACTCAAGAGGGACTACCTGCTGTTAGTGGGAATGCTGGTTCCGGTGGTTGGCTTACTGAATGGTTTATTTATTTTATGCGGCAGAAAGAGATCGTTGTTATTTATGATAATGATCGAGCAGGAAAGCATGGGGTAGGGATTGTAGCCTCGTGTTTAGGACAATACAGAACAAAAATTTTTACATTTCCCGGTTACGATGATAAGTTCGATCTTGTAGATTTCTTTAATGCGGGTGGAAATGTAAAGGAGCTCGAAGCTCTTATAGAGGAGCATTCGATGTATTTATATCAAAGGAGTTCGAAGTGACGTTTGAAGAATATTGTGATGCACATAAGAGTGAGATTGATTCCCAGGTTAAGAAGATTTATAATCATTCTCTTTATATACAGGAGCTCTCTGATTTACAGGGACATTGGTTTGCTAGTTACCAGTTGAGTCAAATCTTTCAGAATGGAGAGCCTAGTGCTAAGAAGTAAGTTTATTATTTGTAGTCTTATGTTGGTGCTTTCCGCGGTGGCGTGCTTTCTAGCAGTTGTGTGTAATAACTGGGAAGTATTTTTATTTTCTTTGTTTATTTTTGCGGCAGGTCTGGCCTTGTCACAGGAGGATAAGAAGGATGGAGTATAAATTTATGGCAAAGTATGCTAAGATGGATAAGTCAGCAAAGTTACCCACTAGGAAAACTCCAACAGATGCTGGGATGGATTTATATGCTTTAGAGTATAGTGAAATCCCGGACGGCGGTATTGGAATTGTGAGAACAGGGGTTACTGTAGAAGTTCCGGATGGTTTTTTTGTCTGGATTGCAAATAAGAGTTCTCGTAATTATCTAGTTGGTGGTGGAATTGTGGATGGAGGATACCAGGGTGAGTTGCTTGTAAAAGTTATGAATACTTCTGGGGATGTCTTGAGAATCCCAGTAGGAACCGCAATTGCACAGATGATTGTGCTACCATTTTTCAAGTTCGAGTTTGTAGAGGTTCCTTTGGAATCTATTCACAAAACAAGGACTGCTAGGGGATCGAGTGGTGGAATTGTTACCCAACTGGAGAACCCAAGCTAAGGAGATAGGTATGTTATCTGAGGAACAAGGTTTGATTTATGGAAGTTATTTGGCGGCATTTTTCACATTTCTACTCATCTTTTTGATGATTATTGGTGTGGAGATTAAGAAGATTAAACCGCCAAGTGTTTTAGTAGGTTTCTTATTGGGGGGTGTAATTTCTTTGGTACTTTTAATTTCTTTGTTAGGTCTAATTCGGATTGCGTTTTAAAGGAGATACTATGGAGACAGGTTTGTTTAGTGTAAGTAAGACGGATAGTTTGACAAATCAGATTGAATCCCTGGTTTGGGAGCGGAATCGGTTTTTTGTTGCGCTTCTCGCTTTCTTTCTTAAGGATAATGGGGATAGTGTTTATCTAAGCCCGGAGTTTATGGATCAGTTTTACAACGGGGAATTATCTCGTTATAAATTAAATGTTGAGACTTTTCCAGATGGGGATATTAGGATTACTTTGGATAAAGGGAGCCCACGATAATGAACGATCTTGATCAACTAACACCTGATGACTGGAAAACTATCATGGGTAGGGATAAAGTCTTTAAGACTATGAATGCAGAGCTTCTAAATATGGTTGAAGCTTATGATTTCTTCCGTAAGGAACGTGCCCAACTATCCCAGATTTTGGCTTTTGTAATGGATCGGTTTGACATCTCTACTTTTGAGGTTGGTATTGAAGAGTTTGAAGCTCTTGTAGCTTCTGGTATTGCGGCTAACTTCAAATTCGGAGAGGGCTCTAGTACCATGATTGTAACGTTGACACATCCGGAGGTTAATGAAGATGATGAAGGATTACCAGAAACCGGAGATTAAAGAGGTACCCTTCCCCGTTCTTAGCTGTTCTGTTGGGAACGGGTGGATGTCTCTAGTTGTAAAATGCTTGTTTGATCTGGCGAAACTAAATCTTTCGCCAGATTTTAGCATACTACAAATTAAAGAGAAGTGGGGAGGATTAAGAATTTATACTTCCTATGTTACAGAAGAAATAGATGATGTAATCCAGAAGTATGAAACTCTTGCTGAGGATACTTGTGAGGGATGTGGGGCCTCTGGACAATTAGAACGGGTAGGTGGATGGTGGTCAGTTTATTGTGAAAAATGTTTAGCAGACACTCTACAGAAGTATAAAAGCTATAATGACAAAGCCTAGAAAGGATATTATCCGAGAGCCAAAAAGGGTACTGTCTTTGGGAATGGGTGTGCAGTCAACCACCCTAGCAGTGATGTCTGCTTTGGGGGAGATACCGGAGTTTGATATTATTCTGTTTTCTGACCCCGGGTGGGAATCTCCGATTACTTATAAAATACGAGATTTCTATTTTGAGTGGTTAGGAAGCAGGGTTAAATCTACTATTCAAACGGTTGGTAATGGGAATATTTATGAGGATGAGGTAAATAAACACTCCTTGTATATTCCAGCTAGATATGGAAGTAAAAGCATACCTCTAAGAAGACAGTGTACAAACGAGTATAAGATAGATCCAATTAATAAGTGGCTCCGGGCATATCTTGGGCATACCCACCCAAGAGGGGGAAGAATTCCTGTAGGGGTTATAAAGATGTCTTTAGGGATTTCTTTTGATGAGTTTTATAGAATGAAAACCTCTCGCCTAGCTTGGATAGAAAATTCATATCCACGAGTGGATATGAAGATCACTAGACAGGGTTGCGTAGATTTTCTAATTAAAAACTCTTTACCGGTTCCTCCGAAATCTGCTTGTGTTTGCTGTCCTTATTCCCCGGTTAGTAGGTTTCTTTATTTTAAAGAAGCCTTTCCGGAGGAGTGGAAAAAGTTGGTAGAGTTTGATAACAGGATTAGAAAACCTACAAATCAAATGGTTTCCAGGGGATTCACAGAAGATTTATATTTAACTGGGAAAGGTATTCCTGTAGAGGAACTAAAAACGGCTTCTACGGAAGTAGAAGATGAGACTTGTGAAACAGGTTATTGTTTTGTATAGGAGAATAATATGACACTTTGGAAAAGAAAAGATAGTAACGTTCCCACTTCGGTACTGCATGAAGTTTATCGTCGTGACGGTTATCGTGCTGAAATTGCTATTGGAGCAATTACCGCCTTTAGTATCGCTGCTGATGTTGTCACTGGCGGAGCTATGACTAATGGAATGGTTATTTTCTTACGTGCTTTATATCTGTATTTTAATAACAACTAAAGGATTATGAAATGATTGCAGGAAATACAAAAATTCATACCGTTTATAAAAAGGCGGTGGAGATTAGCTCCCTCGAAAATACAGAGGGAGTTTTAGTCTATTCGTGGAATCCAGAAACCAGATTACCGGGTGTTGGGGAAATTGAGGGTGTACAAGCAGTGGGAGAGTTTCCCACTGTACAAGTTGAGTTTGATAGTGGGCTGAAAATTTCGGTAAAGAAAGATTTCCATTTTACAGCTTTTCGTGGAGATTCAATCCAGGCATTAGATTTAAGACCGGGTATGTCCGTAAAGGCATTCTCCGCTTCCATACATAGAGATGGGCATTGGAGAATTTATGGTTGGGCTAATGGTCGAGTACAGCACCGGTATATTGCTCGCCTTATCTGGGAGTATTATCACGGGAAGGTTCCGGAAGGAATGATTATCCACCACAAGGATTTCCAAGAGATTAATAATAATCTGGATAATCTTGAATTACTTTCCGTAGCTGACCATAATCGAGTACACTACCCGTTTAGAAAAGCTAAAGGATTCTTTAAGAAGAACCACAAAGTTGTCAGTATTAGTGAGGGGGGCTACCTCCCACTGTATACTTTTTCTGTTAATAATACAGGTTGTTTTATTATCGCTGATGACATTCCAGTAGCAGGGGATGAATCTGGCATCGTTGCTTTCTGCTAGTTGAGGATTAATAAGTGCTGACAGATTTCGCTAATAGTATTATGCAATTAAGATACTCCCACCCAAAAACAGGTGGGAGTTTCGAAACTTGGGAAGAGATTGCAAGCAGGGTTGTAGACAGTGTTTTTTTTGTGGCTCCTTCTATTAGTAAGGATATTCGAGATGCAATTAAACTCATTATTTCAGAACGAAAATTTATTCCTGGTGGAAGGTTTTTAGCCCAGGCTGGGAGAGAATACCACCAGGTAAACAATTGCTATCTTTTACGTGCAGAAGATTCCCGTGAAGGCTGGGGCGACTTAGCGAGTAAATCGACGGTTATGCTAATGTCCGGAGGGGGGATTGGAATAGATTACTCTAGGATTCGGGAGAGGGGAGCAAAACTTAAAAGAAGCGGTGGAGAATCCTCTGGCCCCCTTCCACTTATGAATGTAATTAATGAGATTGGTAGAGGAGTTATGTCTGGTGGTAAGCGTCGTTCGGCAATTTGGGCCGGGCTAAACTGGGCACATCCCGATATTCTTGATTTTATTGAGATGAAAAATTGGAGTCCTGATGTTCGTAAATTAAAAGAAAAGGATTTTGATTTTCCGGCAGCAATGGATATGACCAATATCTCTGTAATCTTAACCAAAGATTTTTTCGAGGCTTTTGAGGATGAGAATAATCCCAAGTATTCCCAGGCACAGCAAATCTACTGGCGTGTAATTAACAGGATGGTAAAGACCGGAGAACCCGGTTTTTCTGTAGACTATAGTAATAGAGAGGAATCGCTCCGCAACGCTTGTTTTACTGGAGATATGAGAATCCTTACTCCGAACGGCTATGTTTCCCTAGAAAACTTGTTTAAACTGGGTGAACAAGAGCTCGTCGATGCCTTAGGAAACAAAGTTCTTGGGGTTGTCCGAAAAACCGGAAATAAACCGGTTGTGATATTAAATCTGTCGACGAATAAAAAAATACGCTGTACAGAAGACCACCTTTTTCGAGATACTTCCGGAAATGAAATTAAAGCTGGAAATGCCAAAGGAACCCAGCTTATGCCCTATCTTCGATATCCGGTATTAGATGGTTATTATACCTTGTTAGGGTTTATTCAGGGAGATGGGGATCTTGGTAGATTAAAATCTGACCAACATCGTGGTGTTGAGGTTAATATTGGAGCTAAGGACTCAGATATTCTGAAACTACTAGAGGGCAGAAAGTATACCACGGGGAAGCGGTCTATTTATTTACAAGATATAAAAGAGGACCTACTTGCCCTAGGTTTTGATAATAAAAAGCTTCCGGAAAGGGAGTTTCCTAGTAACATTGAAACTTGGGATACTAATAAACTTGCTTCTTTTTTAAGGGGGTGTTTTTCTGCTAATGGTACTATTAATAATTATGGGCGTATTTGTTATAAAGCAACGAGTATTAGGTTTATAAAACAACTTCAAGAGTTGCTAGAAGACAGTTTTTCTATCTCTTCTTATGTAACTACGAATAAATCCCATGAGGTTGTTTTTAAAAATGGTACCTATACAGTAAAAGAGAGCTATGATTTAAATATTTCTGATTTCGAAAGTCGGACAAATTTCTATAATAAAATAAATTTCTATCAATTGTACAAAGTGGAGAAACTTACAGAATTACTAACTAAAGGAGCACCGTTTGTTAAATCAATAACGCCTACTTTTAATGAGGATGTATATGACTTTACCCTACCAGAATATCATTGGGGAGTTGTTGAAGGGGTTGTTGCGCATAATTGCACAGAGGTTGTATCTTCTGAGGATTCAGATGTATGTTGCTTGGGTAGCTTAAATCTCGGTAGGATTTCTACGATAGAAGAGCTGTCGTGGGTTACTGATTTAGCAACTTTATTTCTTTTAGTCGGTACAGAATATTCCGATGTTCCTACATCAAAGGCAAAAGAAGTCCAACGGAGACAGAGAAGGCTTGGATTAGGTTTAATGGGGATGCATGAGTGGATGGTTCTTAGGGGGAAACCTTATGGTGAAAGTGAGGAGCTTGCTTCATGGCTTGCTACCTGGAAATCCACGTCTGATCTATCTGCTAGAAAATGGGCGGGTCAGCTTTCTTATAATACCCCTGTAGCAATTCGTGCAATTGCTCCAAATGGTTCTACAGCAATTGCTGGTGGGATGACTACCTCTGGGATTGAGCCTATTTTTTCTACAGCATATCAAAGAAGATATCTAACTCCTGACGGGTGGAAAAAGCAATACGTGGTGGATTTTGTCGCAGAAAGATTAGTAGAGCAGGGGATTAATCCTAATGATATCGAGGATGCTTATTCTCTTTCTTTAGATGTAGAGCGGAGGGTAGCTTTTCAGAGCTTTGTTCAAAAGTATGTGGATAATTCTATTTCCTCTACAGTGAATCTCCCTGCATTTGGCACTGTTGGTAATGATAATCCGGAATATTTTGGAAAAATTTTGTATAAGTATTTACCCCAATTAAGAGGAATTACTGCATACCCGGATGGTGCGAGAGGCGGGCAGCCACTTACCCAGGTTGATTTTGAATATGCCAGACAGCGGAAAGGTGTGATTTTTGAGGCTAATGAAGATTGTGTTGGTGGAGTTTGTGGAATCTGAAATCAGGCTGAAAAATTCCTGAAAGTAAATGAGCCCTTTACAGGGAAAAGGTAGGATTTTTATCCATGACTGAGAGGTTATACTGTGGGGACAATGTAAGGGTTATGCAAGATTTATTAGAGAATGGGGAAATTGTAGATTGTGTATATGCGGACATGATTTACGAGGACCCAAATTTTTCTTGGGTAAGTCTTTGCTATAAACTCCTACGGGATGGTGGAGTTTTTTATGTGCAGTTAGATCAAAAACTTGTTGCCGAAATGAAAATCTTTTTGGATTTTATTTTCGGGAAAAAGAATATGATTAACTGGATTGTAACTTTAGAGGATTGGGGAGGGAGAAGTCGGAGATGCTTCGGGAAGAAGCATGATGATATTCTTATGTACTACAAAGGAAATGTGGATTATAAATTCTATGGCGATAGAATTAAAATCCCTAAAAAGACCGCTGGAACTGCCTTTGATAAAAATGGTGGTATGAAAATTCCTTGTGATAATTTTTATGACCTCGGGAATTTCTCAACCATGAGTAAGGAAAGGGTAAAACTAAACGGTAAAAATATTCAATGGCAAAAATCCTTGAAATTAGTCCAAAGACTTTTGCTGCCCATTACTGACGAGGGGGATGTAATTTTAGACCCATACCTGGGGAGTGGTACTACAGCAGTTTGGGCTAAGAAAAATAACCGGGCTGTTATTGGAATAGAAAATAATCCAGAGGTTTTTTCCCTAGCAGAAAAAAGAATAGCGGAAATTTGAAAGTAGGTTAAATCGAAAATACCCCGGACACGTGTCCGGGGTATTTTAGTTCTCGTAAACCTGAGGCGGTTATTTAATTGTTAGAAATATAAAAATATGCTATACGTTTCGCAGTGTTCTCCGTTTTTATTTTTAACATATCTGTGTGCAAGAAAAGAAAGTTTATGTGTTCCTATTGTAAAATTACATGCTCCCCAGAAAGTTAAAAACCTGTTTACTTTGTGGTTCCAAATTCTTATTTCTTGCGGGCTTCCTCTGGTTTCTATAGCACCTAAGAATCCCTTTCTCAAGTAGGGAAAAGTATTTCCTGAAAGTTTTACACTTTGATTTAGTGGGACAATAATTATATTGTGGTAAGGGTAGGTCACTTTATGAACCCTCTAAATGTGTTGTAATAGATATCTTTTTTATCTGTACCCCAGCTATTTCTTTTTCCCTAATAAATTTCTGGGCATCCTCTTTCTTCCAGAATATTTTAGCTAGTAAAGGATGAATAACCCACGGAATATATACACTTCCTACAGGAACTTCCATACTCCCCGATATAAATTGTGTGATATTATCACTTTGGTTAAGAACAATTACATAAACCTGCTCGGAAATATTTGCAGACTCATTAGAACTATAGTTTTTAATTTTCTTTCTGGTCATTTATTTTATCCTTTAGGGTTTATGAACAAGCTTATTTAAAACAATATTCTCACAGTCCGGCATTTCACCAGAAATAAAATCTTCCAAAGAACCGTAATCCATTGGAAAATATATTGTAGAGTCTTTTATGTAGAGTGTTGAATACCAGGGCATATTCCAAAAAGTATTCCACCCATAAGCGAGATACCAACCATCATCATAGGTTTCCATAGTTTATTATTCCGTCCAAATACTTAAAGCAATATTTTCTGTTTCTGGATCAAACATTTTGGAGGGGTAGTAAGCCTCACCACCACTAATTTTTATATAAGAAATAAAAGTTCTTATTGAAGTTCCAGAATGAATCCTAGATATTATTCCATTTGTAGTCCGGACTAACCATCCCGGATTAAATTTTCTGGCATTAATTTCGCCAACAGAATAGGAAGTTCCTAAATCTTTGGGAGTGAAATATTCCCCAGAAAACTTTAGCTTTTTTACCTGCCCAGGGAAATCTTCTGTTGGCGGGTAGGCGTTATGCTCATAGGGTTTTTTATCCCAACCTCTTCCTTTTTGTTTGGATAAAGATTTAGGGGTAAAATAAGCAACATCATTAAGAATTAAACAAAGTTTATATATCATTTTATTTTCCTATATTTCTATGGGATTATCTTCCCAGGTCATCTTATGTCCAAGTAGTTTCTCAGAAATCCCATGCGTTAATTCTAATCCAAAATCTGTGTAGTAGCTATTGCTGGTTGGGAAATAACAAACCCAAAACAAAGACATCATTCTATTTCCCATCATATGTTTTTCTCGTATTGGTTTATCTTCAAAGACAACTTCTTCACCTTCTTTATTTACTGCTAACCAAGCCATTTAGTTTTCCTCACCTGTAATAAATTCCTTAAACGGGTACTCTTTATTTTTCCCGAGTCTGATTTCAAAACACCACCAGAATAAATTTAACCGGAAAAATAAATATTTACCGTAACTCGAGTATCCAAGTCCAACACTAAATTCCCAGCTTTTACGGTATTTCTTAGAGAATATTTCGTAGTTTAGCTGTAGATATTTGGTTGAAATTGTAACCCAGTCTTGTGGCCTACCATGTTGCCAGATAATCTCAAAGAATTTATATTTTAGAATAGTATATTCATATTCCGATAAGTAGATTTTCATTTTATTAAATCTCCAAAAGTTCCCCAACAGTTATTTCTCGTAAACTCCGGTAAAAGAAAAAAACCTCTTCTTCTAAAGTTACCATTTTTTTATTATCGTTTCTGGTGTTCTTAACGGAAATCTTATTCATGTTTTCCTTTCCTACATAATGTTCAAGAAAGATTTTATCTGCCTTTTCCAATCCTTCTGAGCAATCTTCTTTTACATCCAATAATAAATAAAATTGGAAGTCGTTATTTCCAATAATATCATAGAGAATAAATAAATATTTCATTCTAATTCCTCCATAAGTTTTGTTAAGTCATCATCTTTAAAGAAGCTAGCGGGGAGAAAGAATTCTCCTCCGCCATTAATAATTTTCCGCATGACAGTGCTTATACTATCCCCAGCGAAAATATAAATGTTAGGTAGATTACCCCAAGACTGGTTTTTCCAAAGCCAGGGTACAACTTTTTGATTTATTTCCTGAACTGAGTAGGGAGAATTATACTGATATTTTTCATGGGGCATAGCAAAATTCCCGTAAAACATAAACTTTTTAATTTGCTCCGGAGAATCTGAATAAGGTTCTCCAGCATTATGTTCATAGGGATGATCATTCCAATCATCTCCCCATTGCTCAGATAATTCTTTATTGGTAAAATATAATACATCATTAGAAACATAACAGAGTTTATACATTCTCTTTTTATTCCTCCGTTTGGTTGTATGAAATTATTTCTTGGTAAACTTCTATCAATATCATCCCTACAAGGGGAATGAAAAAGAGTGGATCTTTCATACCAAGAATTAAATAAAATATCTAGTTGTTCTGCGTGTGAAATTAATTCCTCATATATTTTTCCTCTTTAAAATCTTTTACAGAAATAGAGTCCCACCGAGTAGCCTGTTCTTCTAGGAATTTTTCTGCTCGGTGTTGGTAAAGACGAGTTCTTGAAAATTCTCTTTCATCGGCGTCTTTATTCTTTTCTAGCATCATAGCGTTTCCGCTAATAATACAAATTGCTACGTTAGCATCGTGGATTATAGAGCCGTTTCCAGAATGTTCTGCTAAGTATTCTAATTTTGGGAGAAGAACTTTTAGGGAGTAAAAGATAAGTTTTTCTTTCTTTTTCTGTCTTTCCCTTGTATTTGTTTCTCCTTGTAAGAAATCGGTCTCATTCATTATTTTTCTCCCCAAAGATAAAAACCAGGGGTCTTGGTAATCTTTACCCTCCCAACAGTAACAGGAGTAAATTTCTCAGCAAAATCCGGTGTTAAACAACTCTTTATATCAGTTGTTGGGAAAATAATTTGGGTTATTCCTCTAGTTTTTGATAGAGTTAGAGAAGTTTTGTAGAAGAAGCCTGTTTCATTGTGTTTATATTTTATAACCGTTAAGAATAAGGGAGCCTCTACAATTTTGATATTTTTTATGGAGCATTCCTCAGGACGAAGTGCCCCAAAAAGAGATAAGAATTTTAGGGCTTTTTTCTTTCCATGAAAAAGAAACCCGCAAGAGCGATCAAAAAATCCAACAGTGTTACCATTTTTCCCCAAAGTGAGAAATCGACCCTTTCCTAAATCATCAACAATAATAAAAAGATTTGAGCGTTTCATTCTATTTTATTCCTCCACCACAGATTACCAGGTTAGAAAGTTTTTATGTGCTTCTTGAACGTTGGGAAAAGAGTTTTTTGCCGTTCCCAAAGGAAATACTTCATCCGTATAAGAAGATTTTGCATAGTATCCCTCTACAGCATCAATATAAAAAGACCGGTGCCCCTCAAGAAGATATACAGAGGGTTTCCAAATCCCTAGTTCCTCAAAATTTGTCCGTTGTGCTAAAACAGTATCTACTGAATATCTAAAATATCTGCCCCCAGCAGCTTCAATCGCAGAAATAAAATTCCCCCCGTATAGATGCCTTTCTTGTGCACGACCAAAATATTTAAATCCTAGAAATGTTGTAGGAATACCCGCTTCCGCAAGATATTTTACTAACTCATTAAGGAAATTCTGGGGAATAACTTCTGGAATTATTTGTGCGGTTAGTTTAAGACTACCCCCAAAAAGATTTTGTAGGGCGTAAATAGATTTTGCTGTGTAAATATCCTCTAAAGATATTGCTACAGAACCAACCCCAATATTTACTAATTCATTATAATGATCTCGAAGATATTTTATATTTCGAGTAGTAAAATTTGGTGTTATTCCGTGTTCTTTTACAAACTTTAAAATATTAAGAAATTCTGGGTGGGTGGTAGGCTCTCCTCCGCCAATTGCAATTTCGAAAGTTCCACAAGCTGGGAGTTGGTATAAAATATCCCGGATAAATTCTAAATCGGCGTGTTTTCCTTGCTTGGTACTGTTTTGGTAGCAGAATTCACAGCCGTAAGCACAAAAATTAGTAATTTTTAAATCTACTAATTCAATTAACCGGGGATGTTCTTCAACAGGATTATCTTTAAAAGAAAAACGAATTTTTGCCCCCGTATTTGGTTGGTAAAGAACCCAGAAATCCCCGTCTTTTTCTGCAATAGAAGCAGAAATATCGGTGATTGCCTTTAATTTACTTTCCTGTACCCCGAGACGGTGAAATTCATTTTTTATAGGGTAGGGTTTATCGTCGTTATCATTTCCTCCCAGGATGGTTAATTCTTTTTCCTGGAAATATTTTATTAGTTCTTGGATAAATTCTACGTTTGGGTGTCCATCCCGGCGGACAGGAATTTCAATTAAAGATTGGTGATCAACGTAAGGATAATCTGAGGTTAATTCGATACCAGTTAATTCTTTTACTACAACCCTGGCTAATTCTTCTCCAGTATTTTGAGAAATATTTGAGAAAATTGTGGACGCTAAATAAGCCATCTTCCCTTTCGGAGAAGAAATAATAAACCGATCCCACCCGAAATGTTCTTTTTTAAATCGAGTCTTTTTATCTGTTTTTGTCAACCAGATAGAATGGCTTGAGGAAGAATTATTTGCATGACCTAAACGAACGTTTTCAATAAACATATTTTATTTTCCTTTTACAACCCAGTAGGTTTTAATACCACTTTTTTGGTGGTGCATGATTTTTAATACTCGAGGCAATGCTGCCCAGTTCTTTTGATAGGGAAATTTTTTCGGGTATTTCTGTGGATCAAAAAACTTTCGAAACAGGGGAATATTTCTAACCCCGGTTGAAAGATCTAAATCCCTGATGAAATTAATTTCTTCTACAACAATTAAAAGCTCACGAAGTTCTTGGACAGTTTTTACAAAAACAGATTTTTCTACGGTTTGTTTTTCTCCGTAGTCAGTTCGTCCAACCAGATCAAATTCAATTAAAACCTCATAGGGATAGGCTTCATTAAAAGAACTACGAATAATATTATAGCCGGGAATTTTTAGTTCTGTCATTCTAACTCCTTAAGATAATTTCTTCTTCTGTAATGGAAATATATTTTTCTGTAACCGGGACGGTGTATTCACACCGTATATTTATTGTTTTTTCTCCTCCACCAGCTTCAGAAATCTTTTTGAGAAATTCAATCATTTGATTTACAGTCATCCCGAGTTCCCCGCTCATTTTAATTCCTCCAGGGAATAAACGAAATAATAATAACCAACAGATCCGCGATAAATATCAAAAACTTCGATGAATGTTTTATTATCCCGATCAAGGATAATCTTACTTTTCTTTCCCCAGGTTTTTACTGCGTTTTGTTCTACATATTCTAGCATAGCGTCTGTAGATTTAAAAATCCCGGCAAAAGTTTGCTCACCATTATACCCGCCATCAGATAGTAGAATATAAATCATTTTCTTTCCTCATGAGTAATAAAATCTTCCTTATTAAAATATGGTTTCTCGATCATGAAAGTTCCTTTAAATTCTGGGCAGGTTAGAATAGTGCGAGCCTCATCTCGGATTTTTTGGCACTCCTCAAAAGGAATCCAGTAAGCCTGTTCAGGATTTTTTTTCCTATTCTCATATAAAGTTTCTCCAATTCCTTTTTTCTCTGGAGTTTTTTGAATCCATTTATAGAGGGTTGGGGCATGTTTTTTCAACACTTTCCTAGTAGCATAAACAGCCCACCCATGAGGATATTCTACCCAAAATATATCGTGAATTTTTAAAGCTTCACGGTGTCCCTCATAATTTAATTCTTCCCAGTAGGAATAAAAATCCTCAATTTCTCTTGGGGTAGAGATATTTAATCGAACATAGATCATTCTGTTATCACACATTTTACCGTTCCCTCTGGCAGTCTAAATATATTGGTAAGTTAAATTTATTTCGTTTATTTGATTGTAGGGAAAGCGAACCGAGTTTTTCTATTTCTGGAAATAAGCTTAGGAATTCCTTTTCTAATTCCGGATCAATTTTAGTTTTGTTTGTATGAAACCAAGCGGAAGTTGTTCCACCACTTTTTAGTTTTGCGTTTGTAGTTAATATTACGTTCATTCTTTATTCTCTTCAGGAAATAATTCTTCTAACGCTTCTTTTTTCCATTTCCGTTTTTCAACGGAGCGGTTTCTTTTTTCTTCTTTGTAGATATAATGCCAATCATATCTTTTAGTGGTTCCCTTTGATTTTTCCTTTCTCCATTCAAAGAGTGGAATAGCATTCCCATTTTTATATTCCCACCCACAAAAAATAAAGTGTTTTCTGGAGATAAATCTCTTTTTGTAGAGAAAGGGTTTTTCTTTCATATATACCCAGGGATTCCATCTCCAAGCTGAGTCCCAGGGAATTGGTCCTTTTCGGAAAAATTCCCCACCCCAGGCCCAAGCGGAGACTTCTACCATCCTAGTAGTTTTTCCGTCAGTCTTTATTTCTACAGGGTAGCGCCTTGTATTAAATCGAGTACGAAATTTAAAGGGGTTTTTTATAGGACCTTTTTGTAGGAAATCATAGATAAAAGCTTTGAAAAAAGACCCCGCCGCTTTCTCCCAGAATTGTTGTAATTTTTCTTGGGAGATTTTCTTCGTGCAGTGGTGCTTTATCTCTGTTTCAAGATCTTCTGGAAAACAGGAAAAAGATACATCTGGGATACTATTCCAGAAGAAATAATGACGAGAATAGGAGTTAGTAAATGCATTCTTATGATCCCAGAAAAGAATAAACTCCGGCCTACGGTATGGACAATTGTCTAAAATATATTCTTCACAGATGCCGAAGATTTTACTTAGAGCTTTTTCTTCTTCCCTTGCCAACTGAGAAAATAGACGGCGGGAGATAATTTTATTACTGATTACCTTTACTTTCCTCCAGTCATCATTTTCTCCTTTATTTGGGCAGCCCTGTTTTACTTTTGCTATTGAGTTTCTAATAACAACGTCCATAAGATCTCCTATTTTATTCTCCAACACAGAGAATAATAATCTTTATGAGGAGCAGGAATAATTCCTGCTCCTGAAAAAACTACTATTCAAACCAAGAAGCGTGGAAAAACAGTTTCTTTCCCTCCTCAGTAAAGTATGTTCTTATGTCACTAACATCTACAAGAACCTGAATAATCCTTCCACAGAAAGCTTTTTTCTTCTCAGTAAACTTTATCCCATCTGTTACTAATGTCTCGTGGATTTCTTTTACCTTTGCGTAAATAAAACCCGGTTTTGGATCAGGGAGAATATCTACCCATTCGGTAGAAAGAATTGTTCCACCCCCCGTCATAAGCCAACCAGCAACTGAAGAAGAATTCTTAACTTGGAAAACCCCCGCCGCCACATCTCTAAAATATCCTGGAAATTCTACAAAAGTTTCTCCAAAAAAAGTTGTAAGAACCATATATCTTTTACCGCGGAAAGAATCCCAATTCTTTTTACAAACTGCCCAGTGCCAGTCATCATCAGGAAAAGCAGGGGGCGGGAGTTTTATTTCTTCCAAAAGAAAATCTGTCTCTGCTTCTGGAAGTGGCTCTTCCTCATTCCACCAGGGATTGTTGGAAATAGGGATAGAATTTTTATCCAGATATTCACAGAAAGAATTCATAAAAAAGCTCTGCCGGATTTTAGCTTTTCTTCCACCAATACTTTCATACATACTTTTTAAGCTATTTAAAACCGCTGGTTGGTTTAAAACCGAGAGAGCATCTTTTCTAGTGAAGTATTTTTCATCATCTACTAGAGATTGCTCGGTGCTCATAGCAGAACCATACCGATTAAAATAATTATTATCGGCTTCCCGGTGTAAATCAAAGAGCCAATCAGAAAAAACGAGATAATCTTTTCTACTCACAGCTTTACCATAGTCGTGGGTGAGAAGTTCTGTTTTAGAAAAATTCCTGATAATTACGCAGAACATATAAAGGGTGTTTTCAGCTACTTTTGGTTTTAATTCTGGGTTCGGAATTATTTTTATCAGGTAAGCAGTTTCAGAAAAAACTCCGGGTACTCGAGATTTTTTAGAAAAAGCATCTGTAGTTTTAAAGACATCCACGGGGTGGAGTAATTCCACGGAAAGCGTTTCCCTAAAAGCAGCAATTGCTTGTTGAAGAAATATTTTCCCTTTCTCATCAAAACATTCCGCATAATAAAAAGGTGTAGCTTCCTCATAAAGTTCCGGGTACCGGGCAAAGCAAGGCAGACATCTTAGGTATCTAAAAGATTTTTCGTTGATAGACATCTTCTGTAATTCAGGAAATCTTTTAATATCCCCAAAATGAACTTTTGAGAGATAGTAATGATAATCGAGAATTATATTTTCTTCGTTGGGGGAGAAATTATAATAGATCATTCTTCCTCCTCCTCAACGGGAATAAATCCTGGAATAAATCTTCCCTTTTCATCCCTTTTTTGGATCTGTTTTGCCCTCAGTTTAATAAACATAGGTTCCCTTTTAATTTTAAGTTCTTGTTGAATTTTTTCAATAGCACTGGATTGAGCCCTTTGGAAATACTCAGTAAAAAGTTTTTCCAAAACCTCTGGTTTTCCAATTGCCCGAAGAGTTTCTGCACTTTCAATTGCTTTTGGGTGAGAAGAAAGTGCGTGATTTCTAGCCCAGGTCTGACCCAGATTGTCTTGCAAGACGATTAAATAATCCTCAAATCTTTTTGGATATCCTCCGAGAGCTTTTCTTACTATGGGTTTATAATTAATCGCAGATTCCGCTTCAGCCTCTCCGAAAGTTCGGATGAGGACAAGAATTAAATAAACCCCGGTTAATTCCGCTACCGGGTCAGAAAACCCGGTAGCGTCTATTTTTATAAGCCGCATAGTTTTTCTCGGTGCCTGTCCTATTCTTTCTGGGATGCGGGAATTTTTTTTCCACGCTGTTCCAGTTAAATAAACAGGTACCTCATCCAGTAATTTTATTTTGTAGGTCGGGTATTCCTCGATAATTTGTTCCAGATAAGGATCTAGTAGAGGAGAAAATCCATCAGCATAGTAGATTTTCCCCTCAAAAAAGTAACTTATTATGTCAGCAAAACAGGCTTGGTGGGATAGAAATTCTATATCATTTCCAGGAAATTCTTTCCCGAAAATATGTTTATCAACGGATTTCCGAAACCTGGTTTTTGCTTTTTCTTCATCAATACTTCCTGCCTCTAAGAAAATCATCTGTTTTCCCCATCAAAAAATTTAACTACATCATTATAAGCAGTAGAGGTGGTCCAAGTTGCTTTTAATGTTTCCGGCCATCCTGAGGCATTTTCCGATTTAGTAAATCTAACGGATTTTTCCCCAGAAATTTTCTTATCTGAAAAAGGGATTTCTTCCTCCGGATTTGGTTTCGGCTGATAAAAATGCTTCTTTGCTTCTATCGTTTCCAGAATAAAAGAGAATAGAGGTTTAAATCTCCCCGAAAGAAATTCTGGGTGACCTTGAATAGTCAAAAACCTTTTTCCTTCTGCAATTTCAACAACCCCGTTATGAGAAGCAGTTGCTCTAATTCCTAGAACAGAATTCCTGTTGAAATTATCCAGGGTGATTCCCTGGTGATGCATTGAATTAACTGAATAACCCTCTCCAACACGGAAAAAAGAATTTATAATGGTTTCTTCATGAACTTCCAGCGGGTGATTCCCGCCGTGACCTTTTCCGAGTTTAAAATAAATATCCTGTATCATCTTTCCACCGGAAAAAACATTAATAAATTGATGCCCACGACAAACGCCGAGAGCATATTTACCCGATCTATCCGAGGCAATATACTGGAAAACTTGTCTTTCGAAAATATCCCTGTCTCGATTTACCCCGTAAGCAAATTCATTTGGTTCTCCATAACTTCGGGGATCAACATCTTCCCCACCAGAAAAAATCACCAAATTAAAATTGACAACCTCATCTGGAGAAGAAAGAACTTTTACTTCTTGCCCGAAAGCAGAGGAAAAAGCCTCTGCAAAAGCGGGCCACGCACAGCAAATTTTGATGCTCACTTTATTTTCTCCTATTCAACCGAATCTAAAATCTCCCTGCATAATTCTTGATCGCAGGAAGTAATTGCTTTTACCGTTTCCGGTAAATATTTCTCGATAATGTCTGCCCGTTCCGATAATAACCATCCGATAGCTTTTTCTGACCAGGAAAAAAGTTCCCCAACTTTTTCTTCCGGAAGATTTGTCCAGCTATTTGAAGGAGAACGGTATTCAATTCCTTTAGTAGTTCCTTTATAAAGTTGGGGGCGGTAGCGCCCCGGGGAACCATAAGAAGTTACACGATATTTTTCTTCTGACGGAAAAACAGAATTTGCAATACAATAATTCCCCACGGAAATTGCCATGAGCTGGATAAAATATTCTATATAATCGTGGAGAGAATCTTCTCCAGAAAGGTGGATGTGTCCTCCCCCATGACGGAAAGGATAATTCCGGACATCTTTTGTAACACAAATATATTTTATTCCTTGAATTGCGTCATAATCGGGGTCACATCCGAAGATAAACCCCTGCCAAACTTGCTCATCTTCCATCCGAGAAAGATAGGGATTTACGTCGATATTAATTGTCGGGCGATCAAACAAAAAAATCTGTCCAAATTCAGGATGAACAAATTTTTCCAGAAAAGATTTCAGTTCGTCTTTAGCGGTAGAAATCATTTTCCACATCTTAATGGGACTTTCGTATGGATGACGGAGCGTAAGCTCGAAAGCCGCTCCGTCCATCATCCAGATAAAATCTTCTGTCCGAATAAATTCGGGGTGCTTGTTGTTTCCTCCGATTATTTCCGCCCCGCAATCTCGGTTTAAAATTGCTGGGGAGATTACGTGAGGGATTCCGTTGAGGTCATAAGCTGCGAAAGTTTCCGGGTCACACCCGTATTTAATGGTAGACATTCTTTTCTCCTATATAAAATATTTCTTCACCACCACAGAATTAAATCTGCTTGGTGGAAACTTTTGCCAACATCCGAGCAACCGGTTTGGATTCTTCCAGGGGATATTTTTCTGCCTTGCAGGAATTGCAAACCAAAACCCCAGAACGAACCAACTTTACCATTTTCTCAGAAGAAAACATTTCTCGACATTGATTGCACATTGTGTTTATTTCTGGAATAGAAACTTTTTCTCCACAACCAGAGCAGATATACTCTCCCTCGGAAACATCTCCAACAGACTGAAAATGCATCCGATTAATTAGACCAACATTTTTCCCTAAAGAAATAACCCCGAGGACTTTCAGGTGGTTTCGGAGATCGGCATAAACTGCCCCTCCGCAAGTTTTATGATAAAACATTTCTTTTCTCCTTAAATACAGACTTCTGCGAATTCCAAAAGTTTTCCATAAGTAACTTTTTCTACTTCTGGAGGAGTATTTTGGACGGTAAAATTAAATCTATTTTCTAGTTGGTAGGTAGAAACCCAATACACCGGAATTGGTAAAACCTGCATGACGTGCCAAATATCCAAAGCCAGGTGCATTCCAAATGGAGTTGGGAGTGGTTTTTCTTCTAACCCAAATTTATTTATTCCTCCGGAGACTCTGAAATTATTATTTAGCATCCACATTAAAACCGTGCTAGTTTTATTGTTTGGGGTGGAAGCTAGGATGTGGAGTTTATCCATTTCATCTAGTAAAAATAGTGGTTCGTTGTTAGAAATATTCCAATAATCCTTTCCAAAAAGAACAGAATAACCCCTACTATTTGTTTCGTAGACAATATTTCTTCCCCGCCAATCCACGGTAAATCTTCCTGGAAGGGTTACTTCTCCCATTCGATGTTTTGCGAGAATAAATTTTTCTACTTCCGCAGCGACTTGCTTACTCCCACAATCAGCGAGAAAAGTAATATCAAATTCCCAGGGATTTTTTTCTGTCCCAATATAAGTTACCCGAACATGGCAACAATCTGCCGCAGTTCGAGGATAAACTCGCCAATCTTTTCCTGGAGCCGTTAAACCGTAGAAAGTATCTACAACCCACAGTTTATATTCCTCCATAAAAAGATGATTATTAAAAACCACCGACATATTGCCTTCCTTTCGAGGATATTTTTATTAATCCTCTTGAAATTAAAAATGGCTCGATATTTCTTTGGATCGAACCTTTTGGTAAAGATGAATATAAAGAAATTCTATCTAAAGAAGCCAGACCCCCAAGAGATTTCAGAGCTTCTAAATAAGCTTGGTCTTGTAAATCTAGCCCGTTTTTTATTCCGAAAAGAGAGGAAAAAAGTTCGTTAACTTCTTCAACACTATCCGGAATAAAAGAATTTCTACAGACGTAACCCAATCTCTGAGAAATATTTGTGATATACCCAGGAGCTGGTTTACAATTCTTTACAATCCATCGTAGAATTTCTGTTGGAAAACTTACACCTTCCTCTACTAAATTATCTCCTAAGATTGCAATTAATTCCTCCTCTGAATAAGGAGAAAACTGGAAAATAATACACCGGCGTAAAAAGGCTTCCGGTAATTCCCCATACACGTTTGAAGTAAAAACAAAAGCATATTCTCCACTATCCATTAGAGGATATAAAGGCTCTAGTCTAGCTACTAAATGAACCTCATCGACGAGAATTTCTTTACAGAAAAACTCAGGCAGTTCTCCCTGAGCTGTCGGAATAATCGCCTGAAAAGTCTCGTAGGCTCTGAATAAAAAAACCTTAGCGAATATTGTTTTTCCATACCCTGAAGGAGCTAGAAGAAGAATATTTTTTCTCCCTCTTCCAGCTTGTATATCAGAGATGAGGAAATTTAGCTCCCTCCAGATATTTTCTTGTCCGTAAATCCCTGACACATGTTTATTCTCCTAAAATCTTTGCGATTAATCCCAGAGAAAAAGAATCCATAATTTCTTCTGGATGCCATTGGACTCCCGCAATTGGGAGAGAATTGTGAATAAAAGCTTCGGAGATAAACCCTTCTTGGGTATTACACCCTAAAAGGGAAGTAAGACCCTCCCCTAGAAATTCTTCGGGCACTGCTTGATGGTGCAGAGAATTTACTTCCAATAAAGTTCCGGTTCCTTTTTTCGCAGAAAAATCTGGGGAGTAAACTTTATGAACAAGATTCTCCCGGTATTCCCCAGAATTTGGGTGTGTTCGGAGATGCTGAATTAATCTCCCCTCGAAAAAAACATTCAAAGTTTGAAAACCACGGCAAATTCCAAAAACAGGAGTGCCCCTTTCTATAAATTTTCGCAAAAAGAAGGTATCGAAATATTCCAGGTGGGGATCAGAAGGCCCACAAGAAACAGCAGGAATTTCTCCATACCTCATTGGAGAAACATCCATTCCCCCAGGAAGAATCAAGAGTTTTGTCTTTTCGAAAATTTCTTGGCGGGGCATTCCATTTTCCGGGAATAAGGCGACGATTTCTTTTGCCCCACCCGAAATTTTTTCTTTTTTCAATTTTTCACACAGTCGATAGTAAGGCCGGGGAATTCCGTAATTTCCTCCACCTAAAGTTGCAACAATTGTAATCATTCTGTTTCCTCTTCTTCTGAACTTTCCGGAAAAACCTCAAAAAGATTATTTCCGGTTTCTAGGACACCTTTTATATATTTGGTGTACAATTCCGCTGAGCGGTCATTTAAACCACTCCCAGAATTTGCTTCAAAAATAAAATAACCATCTCCAGTCCAGGCTAGGTCCAGGGAAAAAGCAAAACCCCCGGCGTCGTTTAAAACTTGTAAAACATTTTTTAGATGCTCGGAAAGTTTCGGATATTTTTCCACAATTCGAATTTGAAAATGATATCCCCTGTCTTGGTTTCGGATGGGAAGTTCCCCTTCTTCTACCCCTTCAATGGGAACTTTTTTCATGATCTTTACAATTTTATTTCCAAGAACATGAATTCTCAGTTCCCATTTGTTAGGAATATATTTTGTCCAGAAGTAGGAGTTTCTCCAGTTTTCTTTGAATTCTTCTGGGTTTTTGCAGGGGACAATTCCTTTCCCGCCACAAAGGTTCAAACTGGTTCGGATGAGAATAGGGAATTCTTCTGGTACTCCTTGAGAAAATACAGGGGAAGGAATTCCCTTTTCTTGAAGCAAATTTGTAAATCGCAATTTGCTAGAAGTCAGGTGAATAAATTCCCCGGAATTTCCAATCGTCCTGGAAGAAACGGGCTCGCTATTCCCATAGCGAAAAACTGTTGCATTTTTTAGTAGCTTAGTACTTTTCCCTTGCAAACTCCCCATAAGCAAGGTTTTTATCCCGGCTTCCAGCAGCTTGGTTTTTAATAACCTCGCTGAAGGAAAACAGGATTTATGACTTAAAATTATTATTTTCTCCATTTTTTACCATACCCTGGGAAACCTATCGAAATAAATAGAATCTAGTCTACGGTCATCCACCTGGTTCGTGATGACCAACAATTCTTTTTTAACAGCTTTTAAGGTTTCTTCTGAATTTAAAAAGAACGGGAAGGAAATTCCAAACTGCTCACAAAATTCATATTGCGGAACCAGCTCGATTCTCCTCCGCTCGATTTTTGTCCATTCCTCGTAGGAATCTTTCTGATAATAATTTTCCTCCAAAAGGGTTAGTTTATCTACAAAACTAATAAAACTCTCCTTAGTTAATTCATAAATTCCCGCTGAAACTAGATAAAGAGAGAGTTTATCTATATCTGGGAGATAAAGAAAATTTCTCCTCATAAACCCCATAAGGAAATTATAGTGGGTATTTCTTTCTACTAAAGGAGTAGAAGAAATATTATTAGTCTCCCCAGTAGTCTTCCTCTGCCCGTGAATAATACCCCCGCTTTCCCACACTGTAGAATTCGTCGGAGAGTTCGCTAGGGGATAAACTACTTTTTTTGCTTTTTCTGGCACCAATCCTTCCAGTGGGAAAATATCCCACAATCCGTTAGTAGAATACCAGCAGCGTTGTACAGTATTCTTTTTTAAATTTTTAAGGTCATACTCTAGGACTTTTCCGTGATCCCAGAGCATTTTTCTTCCTACTTCTGACAGAGCATTTTTTGCCGTATATAATTCTGTATTAACTACAAAACCAATGTCCTCCCCATCTAAAAGTAATTTTGAATAGTGGAGGTCAGCGGTTTCTCCACGAACGATAATAAATTCCTTAGTAATTTTGTCGTAAATTACGAATGCAAATTTTCCTGTGAAATTTGCCATCGTTTTATTTAAGGCAACTACCGGGTCTGGGTCCCAGTTTTTTTCCAGCTCCTGGTGGAAAAACTGTGAATCCATCATTCCCGGAGAAATTTCTCCGTTTTCCGGAGTTAATGTCCCGTTATGAGCGAGGACATAATTTTCCCCTTCAAACGGATGTGTATGATCAAGGGAAAGAATTTTATCTTTTACATAACCCGTTGTGGCTTGCCGGACATGCAATAATCCCTGGAAAACTTTCATTCCAGCAATTTCTTCATAGTCCGGTAGATTAAAAATTGTATCCCGAACCACATCTAGGCTTTTTAGGGGCTCGGTTACATTTTTTGTTATGACAGAAGTTGGACAATAAATTCCCCACCCATCTTTATTTTTTATATCCGTGTTGTAGATGGATGCTAAATAGAGGAGATATTTTCCTAACTCTGGAACTGTTGTAGTAACGAAGGTTAATTGACACATTTTTCTTTATCCACCATTTCCATTGAGGGCATAATAGTCCACAACAGAGGGGAATTCCAACCTGTCCGGATTTATCATACTATCCGGAAGATATTCCCCATCCCGCCAGTGGAATTGTAAATCACTCCGCCGGTAAAGATGGGATTTTACTGGGGCCGGTTCTAGGTCGGGAATTTCACTGGTATGGATTAATCCCTCTAGGAAACCTAAATCCCTATCGGAAAAATCAGAAAATTCTGGGAAACGCTCCAGAAGATTTCCGAACCGGCTTAGCATGTTTTCCTTGCTTTTAGGGGAGTAGATAGAGTTTTCTTCGAGACAAAGTTCTTTTCCTTTTCCTCTGGCGGTAGAAACCATCAGAAGAAACTGGAAAAATTTAAATCCTACCTTGATATGTTCCGGATTTAGCGAAACATTACACGGACGAAATTCCACCGTCCCAATTTTTAAAATACTCGCTAAATTTAATCCATAATAACGAACAGGAAAATATCGGGATGCCTGAGTCCAGTAAGAACAATCCCCAAACCGGGTGAAAAAATCCATCGGAGAAGTTGCTTCTAAAAGCCGGGGAATTTCTACAGCTTTTCCCCAGCTCTCCCGATTTCTTACCGGGACGTAAATTCCCTCTCCAGTTAAAGGACGGGCATAAGCAGAATTATTTGTCCACCCGCGATAAGTCCCACCCATTCCTGCCAGGGTGTAGATCATATCTTCCAGGTGGGCCCAAATTCTTACCAGATTTTTTAATGAAGATAAACTTGGGGAAGGAAAAGAAATATGATAATGAAGTCCCGCTCGGTTAGAAGGAATTTCTCCATTTTCATTGCAGTACCGGCAAAGGTCTTCGACCTTTCTCATGGTGGAAATATCATCCCCGTCCAAAATTCTTGAGACAAACTCTGCTCCGCTTTTTCCATTCATGATTTCTGTTGAGCGATTAAGAATTTCTCCCGCTCTTTTGTCTGCCGTAAACGGCAAATTTAAATCCCGTAAAAAAGTTTCAGGGGATTCTATGGAAGCATCGTGCGTCGCTGTCCAAGTATCCCTTAAACTTATCGGGAATTTATTTTGGTCCAAACTTGTGGCCTCAATTTCAAGACCAAAAGTTATACAACTCTGGGGTAAAACCCTTTCTAGTGGCATTTTTTCTCCTAATAATAAAAAATTTTTTGTACCCGGTTAAATTTGGTAAAAATCTAATTTAATATCAAAGCAAATCCTTTGTGTAATAGAGAACAGTATTACCGGAATTGATGTTTTTAAATCTTCCGATTTCCCGCCATCCATGTTTCTCTAGGATGTGGCGTTCGACGGAGTTTCCTTCCACGGTGGTGCAAATTAGGGAGGAAAAGGAATTATACCGGGCAATTTTCTCCTTAATTTTTTGAAGAAAGTTTGAGATCCCTTTCTGCCGGAAATCGAAACCCACCTGCTGGTGATAAGAAATTAATGTTCCACAGCATCCGGGAAATTCTCCCAGACTAAAAGAACAAATAACGCTTCCCCAACGCGCACTTTTTCCTTTTGTAACCCTGATTGTATTCCTCCCGCCAGGATTTTTTTCTGGAAAATTCCCGGGGATGGGAGATTCAATGTAGGCATCTTCAATCCCAAGAAGTTTATTAATACCCTCAACCAATTCCTCTTGGATTTCTCTTGGAATTATAATACAATACTCCAGTTTCGCTACGGTTGGGTCTATTTCCAAAATACCTTTGTCACACATTTAATTTTCCTTTCGCCACCACAGAATTATGGAAGCAATAATTTTCTTAGTAATTCTGGATTACTCTGGATATAATACCAAAGAAACCCACAGAAATAGATAACCCATTTCATGATGTCTTTTTCTCCACGAAGTGCGAATAATTCCGTCGCCAGGCTTGCGGCGGCTTCAATTAAGTCATCGAGTTTCATTTTTTAATCCTCCTCGGGATATTTCCAAAGGGAGGAAGTTTCCGCCGTCCCATTTGGATTAAAACAATCAATATAAATCTTAGCAAAAAACGCCAGAATTTCTTCTTTCTCTTCCTCTGTTGAGGCTTTGAGAATTTCTTCTAGGGTGTAGGGAATGTTTTGGTAAATATCATGGCGATCATCAAAAAGATATTCACCAACTAATTCTTTTATAACCACCTCGCTAAAATCGAGGGTGTTAAAACAACTAAAAGTAAAATTAAAAAAATTAGCAAGGTTTAGAGCAAGTAACCCGTGTTCTTCGAACCGGTTAAAACTTCTGCAACCGGTCCAATAAATCATCCTAGAAACAAATTTCTTGTCTCCAAGCTCCTCTCGTTTTCGCTGTAAAAAATCTTTTACCCTCTCATAGGGTTTTGGAACTTCTTCAAAAGCCTGACTAAAAAGTTGAAGCAATTTCATTTTATTTCTCCTTTTTTATCCACAATGTTTTAATTGTTTTCCGCAGCTTATCATAAACCACGACTAAAGTTTTTCCTTCGAATTCTACCTCATGTACTGTACAAGTATTAGAGGTAGCCCGAATAAATTTACTTTCTTCTTTGCGAATTTTTGCAGAAAGTTTTTGCACGTCCTCCTTTGTTAGTTTAATTCCGAGCCTTTCTTCAGCCCGGATAATTACATGGTTAATTTCATATTCTTTCTTAATATTTTTCTTCATCCTCTACTTTCTCCAATAAAGTTATACTGTTACAAATTACACAGGGCAGGAACCTTAGAGTTTTATCAAGAGATTCTGTATTAACCGAATTAAAATAATCCTGAAGATCTTTGTCGTTTAAATTTGATCCGGGAGACATTTCCATGTTTTTTGGGGAAACTACGCGGCAAGAATAAATAGCAAAGTTCTCCGGCCAATTACGAGCTCTTAAATAATCTCGTGCTTCTTTTAAGGTCCCAAAACAAAAAAGCTTTCCTATTCTAGGAAAAACTTCCTCACCCACTCTGTAATATAAAAAATTGTAAGCAGAAAAGGATGAGATCAATTCTCCACGCGGGAAAACTTTGACAACTTTGTAGTAAAGCTTTTCACACACATTAACCCCCAATCTCTAATAAAAACGTTGGTAATTCTTTAGCAGCTTTTTCTAATTCTTCTTCAAGCTGCTTTAGGGTTAAATTTTCTGCTTCTTCTCGGGGGAGCACGATTTCCACTTTTTCTCCTCCGATTGTTTTTTGGGCCCTTACATAAAATAAACTAACATTTACAATCATTTTTAATCCTCCTTTAGCTCTTGCTCATGGTTATATAATTCCTCATCCAAGTAGATAAAATAATTAACAGAGGACAAAGGAATTAAAGCCCTGTCTACTACTAAAATATTTACAGCAACAAGAATATATGGATAAAGTAATTCTCCCGGATCTGCATTAAATTCCGTAGCATTTTCATTTCGGAAAAAGACTCGAACGCAGAAAGCAGGCTCCAAAAGAATTTTCTCATCAGGTCGGTGATCTCCAAACATTTTTATTCCTCCACAGAATTTACATACAGACGGTAAATAGTTTCAAACATTTTTTTCTGGTTTTTAAGGATCATTAGGAACACATTTTTGTTTGCTGGAAAAGGTCCACCATCCGGGTAAATAACAAAATTTCGGTTCCACTTATCAACGTGAATTAACCAGAAACCGGAATCTTCCCCGATAAAAACAAATTTTTGTCTTCCTATATGAAGAACTCTACTACCGTACTCAAAATATTTAGAAACTTCTGTGCAATTAAGATTTGTATCAAGAATAGGATCGTAGAAAGCCCTATGAGGGTTATCTAAGGGAACCCCCACTTTCTTTTTTCCACTGCTTTTCTCTTCCTTTTTTATAGTGAGAGTGATATCATACCCAAAAATTTTCATCTCTCTTCTCCAAATATTGAACAAGGTTTTCTCCGCACATCGGGCAGAAATCAACAGGAATTTCCCTGATTGAAACACCATCACGAACCGCTACGGTAATTCTCATCATCCATTTTTTCTTTCTCTCTGATGTAGAATCTTTTAAGGCAATTGTATTTGGGAGCATTGTTTTTTCCGTTTTTCCTGGGCAGATATGCTCCCAATTCCGCAAAGCAATTTTATCCAATACTACTGGCATTTTTTCCTCTACAATACTTCTTTAATTCTTTCTCACCGGAAAGGGCGAGAATTTCTGTTTCTGTTTTTATATGGATAGCTTTTCCATCTCCATAACGAGGAAGCATTTCTATCCAAATTGCCCCTACATCCATAACTTCGAAAACTAATTTCTGGAGTTTTTCCATATTATCCCTTTTGTACATGGGCATGTAGGTATAGATAATATCTTTTCCTTTTACCAGCTCCAGATTATCAAAGAAATCTCCCTGGGTAATGTTTCTGATCCCCGCTTTCTTTCCGGCTTCGACACATAAAGGAGAAAATTCTATCCCGTAGGTTCTTAGATCAAAGAAAATCTCCATCAGATACATTATCTGACCGGGACCGCATCCCAGGTCAATAAAAGTTTCTGGGAAGGTTTTATATCGCCCGAGAACTTTGTGAGAAATTTCGTAATAGTATTTCCGTAGAATAAAAACCCCCGCAAGAGCTTCTTCTGGGATACAGGGAATAAAATGGTAGCTTCCTTCTGGAACAATTCTTTCCCAGTAAGCACTATCTAATAACCCATTAAATTTAAACTTCAGTAGCTTTCTTAAAACCCGCTCGTCTAAAATTTGATTGTTATGCATAGCTTCCGTAAGAAAAATCATCCTAAACTCCTTTCTTTTTCTTTAAAATTTTGATAATTAATTCGGCTCCCTTTAGTAGCAGTAGTAAACAAAATCAAGTACAAGAACAAAAACAAAGACGAGATTTCCCAGCAAGGACAAAAACCAAGACAATTCCTTTATTTTTGGGAAATCCCCGATTTGTTTTTTCTTATAAAAAAGATTTTGTTGGCCGATTAACCCACAGCCAGGGGGCTACTAAAGGGAGCCTTTTCTACAAACTTTCCAGAAATCGCTATAGTAAACCAAAACAATTTCTAAGACAAAAACGAAGACGGGTTTTTCCAGCGAGGACAAGAACCAAGACAATCCTGCTATTTTTTGGAAAAACCCCGATTTGTTTTTCTTATGCCAAAGATATTGTTTCCCGATAACCCACGGGAAAAGGGGCGACTTCTGGAAAGTCTATATTTAATTTAGGCCAGTTTAATCCTCAAACTGGCAAATTCCTTCATGGCGGCGGTTTTAATTTCTGCAATTTTTGCCCCAACAATTGCTTCTTCCGCTTGGTAAATCTTTAATTTATCCAGATACTCTTTGTATTCCCGGGAATAGACAGCATCCAATTCCGTCTGCTTTTCCCGGAGCAGATCTTTTACGAGTTTTTTCAACCCGTTTAGTTCCCCCTGGATTTTTGTATATTCCTCATACAATTCTTTTTGAATACCGGAAAAATACAAAACTTCCTCGGGAGAATAAACCAAAGTTGCCTGGGTAATTAAAACCGTTCCACCATTCATTTCTGAGCGGGGATCGAGAGTTTCCTGGGCCTCGAGAATCTTCTTAAAAAAGGAATCTTTCTGGGTAAGAAGATTCCCCAGAACTGCTGCTCCAGCCTCCAACATTAATCCCCGGAAAATATTTCGCGGGTCAACTTCCGCAATTACCCCGTCGGAGGAATTTTCAACCAACTCCTCAAACTTTTCAGCTTGAAGAATCTTTTCTAAATTTCCCATCCGGACAACGGAATTCTTCCTGGGGGCATAAGGGAGAGAACCTTCTGGAGCCAGACCGAAAATCCCGGCGATTTCACTATCGGAAATTTCCAGGAGGCGTTTTTCAATCCGCCCCAGGAAATTAATTCCGTGGCCGAGGATGGAATTTTCAGCGAAAAGTCCTCCGTTTTCCAGAACCTTTGAGATATCTTCCGGAGAAACTTTCTTGGCCTTATCTTCTACGACCTGTACCCCGGTTTGGGTTACGACCCGGAGAATATTTTTATACAGCGGGAATTTTAACGGAATAACATTCCGTTCCGCCAAATTTGTGTTGGAGTTTTTCTTGGCGTTCCCGGCGGACCGGGTAACTCCACCATCCAGGGTGAAGAATTTATCAAGCAATTCTCCCCCAAAAATCTTATTTAAAACAGGTGTGTTCATCTTTTCTCCTTAGTGCAGAATATTTGCACCAACTAAAATAAAGGTAATTAGCATTACTGCTAAAACCAGCAGCAGATCCAAAAAGAACTCTTCCAAGTCGTTTTTCTTTTTCATTTTACTCTCTCCTATTTGATGAGCAATTGGAAAATTATGGTGCCAACAATGCACCAAAGAGTGGAGCAAAAAAGGAAGGCAAAAATAAATCCCTCCGAGAATTTCCAATCTTTATCTGGGGTTTTTAAACTTTTTCTCATTTCTTTTCTCCTTTTAAAGTTGTATAAGATTGTCTATGAACTTTTCAGTAAAGCTTATTTCCAAGCCTTCAGAAATATCCACGCGGAAAGAATAACGTCCTGGATACCAACCACTTGTGATGGAAATTCCAGTTATATTTTGTTTATTTAGTTTTAGCAGACACAGATAAGAAACTGCTTCTTGGAAAGCAAGGTGATTTTTAAATCCCAGTACAAATTCTCGGAGTTCCTGCTTAAGTAGTTCTACCTCCTTTGTAGAAATTTCGAGGGAAATTTTATCGCTATCTAAGCCCCAAATTAAGTCTAAAATAATATAAATTAGCGGTTCTTTTTTACGGGTTTTTTCTTTAAAACCTACCTGCTTTCGGACATAGTTTACCACCCAAGAGGATAATAAAATCTCGTTCTTATGAGAAACTTCTATAAGAAGAGGTTTAATTTCCTCCTTTGTAAAAACCAAATCCCGGTTATATTCCCGTTCTGGGACAAGTACATGAAAATATCCCGTGTTAAAAAGTTCCTCAACAACAACTGCCGCTTCTTTTCTATTTATGATTATATTCTGACCAATCATTTTCCTTTTCTCCTTTTTCTTGAACAAAGAGCACAACTTCCCGTACTAAAAGAATAGGTACAGGAATAATAAATATGGAAATAATGATCCAGAATAAAATCTGGTTAACTATGTAAATCATCTGGAAAACCAGAAAAACAGCCCAAAGAAGCCCGAGGAAGGTTCCTCCTACTATTAAACAGTAAAAAAGAAAGGCCACTGTTATCAGGTATATTTCTCCAAGTTCCTTTAATCTCTTCATTTTATTTCTTCTCCTTTTTAGCCAACAGAAATTGTTAAACCCCGGGGGAAAAACCCCAGAGTTTCTTCAATAATACAATTCAAGGCTTCCCCGGATAATTCCGGGTCGCCTTTACTATTTATGGGTAGGTAAATAAACACTGAGATATTTATCCCACCCATAGATATTCTAACCAAAGTTAGTTTTTTCATTTTAATCTTTCTCCTTATAATAAGCTTATGTAGTTACTGTATGGATTAAACTCTCCATCACCCACGCTTTTTGCAAATTCATGTATATCTTTGTAATGTTTCAGAAGAAAATTAAATTCCTCTCTTGGTAAAATATCCGGTAGTTGGTAAATTTCGACTTTAGTCTTCCCATTAAATTTTGTCGTTCCTAGAATTTTAGCAAGATGACGTTCAAAAGATTCTTTGTCCCAAAGATCTGCTACTGTTCTGAGATCTCTTAGGGATTTTACCGTGACGGTTGTTCTCATTTTAATTCTCCTTTCTAATATAGACAAAATACTGCCAACAAGATCATTTT